>C._urophasianus_2_cecum__coassemble_91_pt1 | contig 25325 bp, 23 predicted proteins | sample C__urophasianus_2_cecum__metabat2_low_PE_006 | metagenome-assembled genome bin C | reverse complement strand
TGTTTTGTAGCAATTATATTTTACCGAAAAGAATGAGATTATGCTTCTTTTTTTTTGCAAAAAAATAAATGTCAAAGTAAGAGAATTTTCTCTTACCCCAACATTTATTATAGAACCTTTTTTATTTTATTTTACCTTTTTCCCAAATACCATTACTTAAATCGTTAGCAATTTTTTTGTAATTTTTATCAGATAAGCCATAAAAGAAGGCTATGATAATAGCAGCAATGCCAAGAGCTACGCCGGGATAAAGTGTCATAGCAGCTTTTATACCAGTTAATGTTTGGTCAGTTTGAACAGCGTTAGCAACATAACCTGTAAGAACTAAAATACCAGAACTTACAATAGCAGCTAATGCCTGGGCAATTTTACGAGAGAAATTGAAGGCTGCATAAGTGATACCTTCTTTACGAATGCCATTGTGCCATTCGCCATAGTCGATAACATCGGATACAAATGCCCAAGTGATACCATTAGGAATAGCAAGTGCAACATAACCGATAGTTACTAATACGATAAAAGTATAAACATTTGTTACAATGAAAAAATTTAAGATATTAGCAATAGCACCGATTAATAAACCGCCAACAGCAGTTTTCTTTTTACCAAATGTTTTTACGAGTTTAGGAATTAATAAGATACCAAGAACAGAACAGCCCATCATGATACCATTTACAACTGGTTGTAAAGCCATGTTACCTAAATTGTATTGACAGAAGAATATCATCATTTGGTTATTGGTATTCATTGCTGAAATAGTAAATAATGTCATTAAGATTAAGCAAAGTAAAGGCTTATTAGTAAATACTACTTTTAAGTAATCAGAGAATTTGGCTTGTTTTTCGTTTTCTGTATTACGCTTAACTGGAACGTGTTCACGTGTATTGCGGTAGCAAATATAAAAACCTAAGACACCGATAATGGACATGATAGCAGCAGCTACGAAGAAACCATGATGTGGATTTTCAAAAGACATTACTATTGGTACAAAGGCGATACCGGTTATAAGCTGTGCTCCGATAGAACCTGCTTGACGAGTAGTAGCAAGTTGGCTACGTTCATTTACATCACGAGTCATAACGCTGGCAAGTGAACCATAAGGAATATTAGTGAAAGAGTATACAAGCCCCCAAGCCATATAAGCAGCATAAGCAAAAATAATTCTGCCAGTCAAAGAAAGTTCTGGCATCGTGAATGTGATAACTGTTAATAATGCTAAAATGATACTAGATGCCATCATAACAGGACGGAACTTACCACGAGGGCCGATATTTTTACGTTTATCGATTAATGAACCAGCGATAGGGTCCATGAAAGCATCAAATATTTTGGTAAAGGCAAATATTCCTGCAACAGCAGCCGCTGGAATAGTACAGATATCAATCCAATATTTTGTCAAATAGGCTTGACCTAAGTCGAACATAAAACCATTACCAAAATCGCCAAAGCCATAAGAAATTTTTTCTTTCCAAGATAATTTTTGAAAATGCTCTATTTGTTGAGCAGTAGTTTGCTCTCCTGCATCTTTTATAGTAGAAGACATATGCTTTTCCTCCTATTGTTAAAAAGATAGATAAGCCGTAGTTAATGTATTGTGTTGTTTATAACTAAAAAAAAGGGGGGATTACGGCTTGTTAAAAATAAAAGGGGTAATTATTAAATATCTAAATTAAAGTATTTTTTAGCATTGTAATAAGAGATATTTTGAACAAGTTGTCCTAAGTATTCAATATCAGCCGGATATTCGCCGTTTTCAACTAAATTACCAATGAAATTACAAAGAATACGACGATAATATTCATGGCGAGGATAAGAGAGGAAAGAACGAGAGTCAGTAAGCATGCCTAAAATATTTCCTAATACAGAAAGATTAGCAATGCTTGTAAGTTGGTTAATCATACCTTGTTTTGTGTCATTAAACCACCAAGCAGCTCCTTGTTGAATTTTTCCATATACGCCTGCACCTTGGAATGAACCAATGATAGAACCAATGAGTGCATTGTCAGCAGGATTTAAAGAATAAATAATTGTTTTTGGTAAGATATTTTTGGTATTGAGGGCATCTAAAAGAGCGACAATACCTTCACCGCAATTATAAGAAGCAATACAATCAAAGCCTGTATCAGGACCTAATTGTTTATACATATTAGTATTGTTATTTCTAAGTGCAGAATAATGAATTTGCATTGCCCAATCACGTTGTGTATATTCAGAAGCTAAAAATTCAAGTAATGCTGTTTTATAAGTTTCTTCTTCAACAGTAGAGATTGTTTCATTGTTCAAAGCTTTAGTTATGACAGCATCTACAGCTTCTTTGGTATAAGGACGATAGAAGACATATTCAAGAGCATGGTCAGTTATTTTACAGCCCATTTGTTGGAAAAAGTCCATGCGTAATTTTAAAGCTTGGCAAATATCGTCCATATTTTTTATTTGAATACCAGAAACTTCGCTGAGTTTTTTTACATAGTTGCTGTAACCTGGCATATTAATACGCATTATGGCATCTGGACGCATAGCAGGAATTACTTTGGCGGAGCAAAGACCATCTTCTTGAATTTTTTTGTGCCATTCAAGGCTATCTGCTGGGTCATCAGTTGTGCAGATGAGTTTTACGTTAGCTTTTTTTATAATGCCTTGTACGCTCATTTCAGGCTGTTGAAGTTTCTCATTGCAAATATTCCAAATTTCTTCAGCTGTGTTTTCATTTAATGGAATATCACAATCGAAGAAACGTTGAAGTTCTAGATGTGTCCAATGATAAAGTGGATTGCCGATAGCTTTTGGCAATGCTTTAGCAAATTCTTGGAATTTTTCTCTATCAGTAGATTGCTTGCCTGTAATTTTGCTTTCAGGTGTTCCATTAGAACGAATAAGTCTCCATTTATAGTGGTCGCCACCAAGCCATACTTGGGTAATATTTTTAAATTGATGATTTTCGGCTATTTCTTTTGGTTGAATATGACAATGGTAGTCGATAATAGGCATTTTTTCAGCATATTGGTGAAAAAGTGTTTTAGCTGTTTCTGTTTCTAAAAGGAAGTCTTTATCCATAAAAGTTTTCATATTATTACCTGCTTTCATTAACAAAATACTATTTATTATTGATTTCTTATATTTTTAGCGACAATAAATTTACATAATGCAGTGATTTCATCCCATTGTTTTGCTTTTACGAGTTTTGTTGGTAGCATAAAGCTTCCACCGATAGCAGCAACATTTGGCAGAGCTAAATAATCATTCATATTTTTTTCATTTACGCCACCTGTTGGCATGAATTTAATATCACCGAAAGGACCGGCGAGAGCTTTTAGCGTTTTAACTCCACCGTATGCTTCAGCAGGGAAGAATTTGCAAACACTAAGACCAAAGGATATAGCAACTTCAATATCACTTGGTGTAACTGTTCCAGGCAAGACATCTATATTATTATCTACGCACCATTTAACAACAGCCGGATTAAGTCCTGGAGAAACAATAAATTTTGCTCCTTTGTCTACAGCTTCTTTAGCATGTTCTACATCATGAACAGTGCCAGCACCAACAATAATTTCAGGTACTTCTTGTGCCATTTTATAGATAGCATCACCGCCAGCTGTTGTACGAAATGTTACTTCAGCTACAGGAATACCACCAGCAACAAGGGCTTTGGCAAGAGGAACAGCATCATTAGCATCATCTAAAACAACAAGAGGAACAAGTCCGATATTAAATATTTTTTGCATATTTTCACTAATCATTATTAAACACCCCCATTTTATATATAATTTTTATTAATTTGAAAGAAATTGGAAATTAGTGAGTTCTTCTCGAGTTGGTAAACCTTCATTATCACCTCTGCTCATTACTTGAATAGCACCGATTGCTGTACCACGTTTAACAGCTTTATCTAGTGGAAGATTTTCCATAAGTGCTGTAATAACGCCTGTAGCAAAGCCATCACCAGCACCTACAGTATCAACGACTTTTTTTACGGTATATCCATTAACCATATAATTTTCGCCTTTATTTGTAGAAACATAAGCACCTTTACTACCACATTTTGTAACACAGATAGAAGCTCCATTGTTTAAATAAAACTCATTAATGGTTTTAGCATCTTTACTGCCAACGAGAATTTTGCCTTCATTTTCACCCGGTAAAACGAGGTCAGCATAAGAAGCAAGTTTATTAATTGTTTCAATCATATCTTTTTCAGATTGCCAAAGTTGAGGACGTAAGTTAGGGTCAAAACTGATAAATAGACCTTGTTCTTTAGCTTTTTGCATTAAAGTGAACGTAGCTTCTTTGGCACTTTTAGATAATGCTGGCAAAATTCCCGTCAAATGAATGTTAGAATACTGACTTAAATCTATTTTTTCTACATCATCTGTGCAAAGGGTAGAAGCTGCCGAATTTTTACGAAAGTAAAAAATATCTGGGTCACCTTTGCTTGTTCTGCCTTTAAGCATAAAACCAGTTGGCCGTTCTTTTGAAAAAGTAACAAATTCATTGCCAATGTTATTTTCATTTAGTACATTGACAATAAGTTTGCCAAAGGGGTCGTCGCCTAATTTTGTCATATACGTAACTTTGTGATTTAATCTTGCAGTACCGATAGCTACATTAAATTCTGCGCCAGCAACAGCTAAATCATAACCTTTAACGTGATCAAGACTACCTTCTGATTGAGCTATTAATAATCCCATTGGTTCGCCAACTAATATTAATCCGCTGTTCATATAATCCCTCCTATACGTTATTTATTCAGTAACGCCATCTTTCCAAACAGCTATTTCATGAAAATTCATTTGTTCAGCTTTAGTTTGTTTGCCAGAAGCTGTATCTAAAATAAAATTGAATAAATCGTCACGAAGATTTTCCATACAAACATTTTCCAATAATTTTCCAGCGTTGAAATCTATCCATTTTGCTTTATATTTGGCTAATTTGCTATTAGTAGCGATTTTTATAGTAGGAACAATTGTACCCCATGGAGTGCCTCGTCCTGTTGAAAATAAAATTATTTGACATCCACTAGCAGCAAGTACAGTTGTAGAAACAGAGTCATTACCAGGGCCGTTTAAAAGTTGAAGACCAGTAGTTTTTATTGTGTCGCCATAATCTAAAACATCTATTACTTGAGCATGACCGCCTTTTTGTACACAGCCAAGAGATTTTTCTTCTAATGTAGTTATGCCACCTTTTTTATTACCAGGTGAGGGATTATCGGAAATAGGCTGATCATAACGTTTGAAATATTGTTTAAAGCTGTTAATTAAATTTACTGTTTTATGGAAAGTTACTTCATTTTTAGCTCTATTCATAAGCAATGTTTCAGCGCCAAACATTTCAGGAACTTCTGTTAGGACAGTTGTTGCGCCACTGCCAATGGCTAAATCAGATAATTCTCCAATTAAAGGGTTGGCAGTAATACCAGAAAATCCATCCGAACCACCACATTTTAAACCGATACGCAATTTACTAATCGGGCATTGTTCGCGTTTATATTGATTAGCAAATTCGGCTAATTCTTTTAAAAGTTCTTTACCAGTGATATCTTCATCTTCAACTTCTTGAGTAACCATGAATTTGACACGATTAGGATTATATTCACCGAGAACTTTTTTAAATTCAGTGAGATTATTATTTTCACAGCCAAGACTTACAACAAGAACAGCACCAGCATTAGGATGATTTACGATATTTGCTAAGATTTTTTGAGTCATTACATAATCATTGCCGATTTGTGAACATCCATAAGGATGAGTGATACCGATACAATCATCAATATTAGGATAATCTTTGATTAAATTTTTGCCGATTTGTTCTAAATAATGAACGGTGCTAGTAACACAATTTACAGTAGGGACAATCCAAAGATTGTTGCGTGTTCCTACGGTATCATTTTCACGTTTATAACCCATAAAAAAGTTTTTATTAGAAATAGGAAGTGATATCGTAGGTGTAGGAGTGTATTTATAATCCAAGATAGAACCGAGATTTGTCTTTATGTTATGTGTATGAACATGATTTCCTTGTTTAATAGAACAAATAGCATGACCGATAGGAAAGCTGTATTTAATAATATTTTCTCCTTTAGCGATATCTGTTAAGGCAATTTTATGACCTGATGGAATATCTTCTTGTGTAGTTATATTAAAATTGTTGATGGAAAATACAGTTCCTTTGGGTAAATCTTTGAGTGCTACAGCTACATTATCTAGTTTATTTATTTGCAATATATCCATAATTATTCCTCATTAGTTAATAGTGATTGCATGATTTTTTTAGTGCCATTGAAGTCAATTTTATATAAGTAATTACCTACATCGCGTATAAGTTCTGGATAAGCGGAAAGGTCAATATCCCATAAATCTGTATCGCTCAAAATTTGCATAGCAACACTGTTTGCTCCTGTTAAAGAATTATCATAAAGTTGCCAAGCTGTATGAAGTTTTTCTATAGCTACATTGTCATCAGTGAATTCAAAAACTTGACCGTTGCGTTCATTTGATTTGTATAAGTAAATATACGCAGCAAAACTGAAGCAAAGGTTTTGCGGAAAGACACCAAATTTTTCATGATATTGCATAAGAGAAGGCAATACCCTAACTTTGAATTTAGATGTGCAGTTTAATAAAATACTAAGTAATTGATGTTTGATGAATGGATTTTGGAAACGTTCTATTACAGCATTAGCAAAATCCTCAAGCATTTGTTTATCCATAGAAATGGAAGGTAAGATAATATTTTTTATGGTTTGACGAGCAAATTTACCAGTGATATTGTCGTTCATCATTTCGGCTACAGTATCAAGTCCTGCAAGAAAACTTGCTGGAACATTTGCTGTATGACCGCCGTTTAATAGACGTACTTTACGTTGACGATATTTTGTAATATCTTTTTCAATAACAACATTTAAACCACTTTTAATAAATGGAAGTTTGTCGTTAAGACTTTCATCGCCTTCAAGAGCAAGGAAATGGAATGGTTCGCCACAAGCAACGAGTGTATCTTCATAACCAAGTTGTTGAGTGATTTCTTCAATTTCATCTTTTGGATAACCGCTGACAACTCTATCCACTAAGCTGTTATAGAATTTATTACTTGTTTTGAGCCAAGTTTTAAATTCTTCTGGTAAATTCCATTCTTCGCAGTATTTTAAAAGAATATTTTTTAAAAGTTCGCCGTTATTTTCTAAGAGTTCACATGGAATGATGTACATTCCCTTATCTTTAGCACCAGTAAAATATTTATAGCGATGATATAAAAATAAAGTTAATTTTGCAGGATAGGAAAGAGGTGGCATCATATCTGCTGTATCTTCAGGATTATATGTGAGACCAGCTTCAGTAGTGTTAGAAAAAACAAATTCTATTTCAGGATTTTCAGCACATTTCAAAACTTCTTGCCAATTAGTATATGGATTGATACCGCGACTTACGGAAGTTATAATTTCATGGCTGTTTACTGTTTGTCCGTTCAAAATGCCACGTAGTATAACGGTAAATAGTCCATCTTGTGCATTTAATTTGCCAACAACTTTTCCGCGTGGTGTAGGTTGAACGGCTACTACTTGACCATTGAAAGTACCTTGTTTATTCATTTGATGAACCATCCAGTCCATGAAAGCACGAATGAAATTTCCTTCACCAAATTGAATAATTTTTTCCGGTCGATTATTTTTTAATTCTGGGAAAGATTGTAAATTTAAAGTTTTCATCATAAACTCTCCTTTTATTGTTTTTGTGATAGGGTTCCGAATTCAGACACTATATACTATATATTTAATGCAAATTGCGTGCCAACTTATAAATTTATCTGAATTTTTGCGGGAATATCAATATTTTCAATAATAAAGACAATAATTATATTTTGAGATAATAAAAAAATAAAACCATTGATTTCAAAAATGAAATTCAATGATTTTATTTATGAAAGAATTATTTTGTTTTGCGCCACAAGGTAACTTTACTAATACCTAAAAGACGACAAATAGCATCGTTATCGTAATTTTTTTGTATTAATTGGTGAATAATTTCTTTTTCCATATTTTTTAATGGACCTTTTAATGGAATTGATAAAGTATTAGCTGAAGAAATTTCAACATCAGTATCATCATCCATTATATGTTTTAGTTCTTTCAAACTAAAATTTTTTTGATAAACAAGGGCAAGAAATTCAGCAATATTTTTTAGTTCACGTACATTACCATACCAAGGATAATTTTCAAGGTATTGTTGTATATCTGTTGAAAGAACAATCGGTTTAGTTCTTTTTTGTGAATATTTCTGTAGGTAAAAGTTCATTAATAAAAGAATGTCTTCTTTGCGCTCACGTAATGGAGGCAATGTTAATCGAAGAACATTTATACGATAATATAAATCTTGGCGAAATTTATCTTGTTTTACAAGTTCTTTTAGATTTTTATTAGTGGCACAAATTAAACGAATATCTATTGGTAATATTTTATCATCACCAATACGCATAATCTCTCTTTCTTGGATGACACGTAAAAGGCGACTTTGGATATCTAAAGGTAAATCACCGATTTCATCTAGAAAGATTGTGCCTGTATGTGCCATTTCAAATAAACCTTTTTTACCAGATTTTCTAGCTCCAGTAAAAGCACCTTCTACATAGCCAAATAATTCTGATTCAATAAGTGTAGGAGGTAAAGAGGCGCAGTTTACAGAAACAAAAGGTTTATCACGGCGTGGGCTAGCATTATGAATACTTTGAGCCAGTCCTTCTTTACCTGTACCGGTTTCACCATAAATTAAAACGGTTGATTTTGATTGAGCAAATAGTTTAGCAGTAGCTAAAGTTTCTTTCATTTTAGGAGATTTATATAAAATATCAGCAAAAGTTTTTTTAGCATAAAGACCTTTTTGGTATAAAGCTAAACGAATTTTGTGAGCTGTTTTTTCAATGGAATTTACTTTTTGAAAGATTAATACTTTATTGTTTAGTTCATTGTCAAAATTTAATGTGATTACATCTAAAAGAATTTTTTCATTATTAATATCGAGAATTTTACCATTGTAATTGGTGAAGAAATTTATGAGTTTACTTTGACCGTGTTTGCCTGATAAAATATCATAATTATTAATAATATGTTGACCAAGTTTATTAGAAAAAATAGGTTGATTATTTAAATTATAAACGATAATACCTTCATCAATATTATTGATGATTGTTTGTAATGTTTGTAGTTGTAGTTGTTTTTTTTGTTGAGAGTCAACAATAGAAAGTGCTTCTTTGATGGCTTTGGTGATAGATAAGGTGTTAGACTCAATATAAATGCTAGGAATGTTATAAGCTGTACCAATTTCTACTGGTTTGATATCGCCAATGATACCATCAATTTTTTTAGGAAGAAAGCTTTCAATAATGCCGAAAACATCTTCATCATCAGAATAAGGACAGATTTTTATAAAGGTATCATTAATAGTCAAATTGGTTTCTTCTTTGTCGATAATGTGATTGTTAGAGATTATAGCGATATTTTTACTACCCAAACGACTAAGTTTTTCGATTGAAGGAAATATATCGGCAAAAGAAATATTAATATCGACAATGATTTTATCAGTGTATTTTTTTAAATCACGTGCTGTACCACCACGGCTAATAATTACGGAAGCATTAGGGTATTGTTTTGTTTTTTGTACAGCTTCTTCGTTTTTGGCAATGATAACAGGCATAGAAATATTAAGATTATTAAGCACTTTTTGTGCTACTTGGGCAATTTCTTTTTGAGGAGCGATAAATAATATAGAATCCATAATAATAAATCCTTTTCTAAAGTTTCTATTTTATAACGTAAGACGTATTTTTATTTTATCATAGATTTATATGGTTATAATGAATTGAATTTGGCATTATCAGTACAGCATATAAATTTTTAACAAAAGACGATAAAAACAAAAAATATGATGTTTATTGCAGTGCACATAGCTTATAAAAAATTATGTGCATAAAAAAAACCTTTATTACCAAATACATGGCAATAAAGGTTTTTGAAAATAGAGATTAATTCCCCTTTATATTATTCCCCATTTTCATTGGAATAGTAAGGAAAAGCAGAATTATAGTTATTATAGAACCAATAAAAGCACGTAAATACAATTTGTATTTGCGTGCTTTCTATATCTTAAGATATTAAAGTTTTATTTGTTTTTCTGTATAGATATCAAGTTGAGCCTGTTCATCGTTTAAGATTTTATCTGCAAGTTTAAGTTGCATATCTACTTGTTGATAAGATGTTCCGCCATAGGAGTTGCGATTTTTAACGCATGTTTCTGGTTTAATAGCTTCATAGATATCATCATCAAATAAATCAGACATCTGTTTAAACTCGTCCATAGTTAAATCTTCAAGCCATTTATTGTGTTCAATGCAGTAATGAACAGCATGACCAGATACACTATGTGCTTTTCTAAAAGGCATACCTTTTTTTACGAGATAATCTGCAAGGTCTGTTGCATTAGAAAAGTCTTCACGAACGGCTTTGAGCATTATATCTCTTTTTACTTTCATACCGCGAATGAGTTGAGCATAAACGGCAAGGCTGAATTTAATTGTATCGATAGCATCAAATAAGCCTTCTTTATCTTCTTGTAAATCTTTATTATAGGCAAGTGGTAAACCTTTTACAGTTGTGAGCATTGCCATTAAATGACCGATTACACGACCAGTTTTGCCACGAACAAGTTCAGATACATCAGGATTTTTTTTCTGTGGCATCATGCTAGAACCTGTGCAATGAGCGTCATCAAGTTCTACAAAAGAGAATTCACGAGAACACCAGAAAATAATTTCTTCACTGATACGGCTTAAATGTATCATGAGAATAGAAGCTGCGGATAAAAATTCCATGATATAATCTCTATCGCTTACAGCGTCTAGGCTATTGGAATAGATTGCATCAAAGTTAAGTTCTTTGGCTACAAATTGACGATCGATAGGGAAGGTTGTACCAGCAAGTGCACCAGCACCAAGTGGCATAATATCGCAACGTTCATATACGCCTTTAAAGCGAGAAAAGTCACGGCTAAGCATAGAAAAATATGCCATCATATGGTGAGAGAATAAAATCGGCTGTGCACGTTGTAGATGAGTATAACCTGGCATGATTACATCTTTGTATTTTTTAGCAGTATCTGCAAATGCTAATTGCAATTCTTTAATGAGTTTTGCAACTTCGATCGTTTCACGACGTACATACATATGTGTATCAAGTGCTACTTGGTCATTACGACTTCTTGCTGTGTGAAGTCTACCACCGGCATCGCCGATTGCTTCTGTAAGGCGTTTTTCAATATTCATATGAATATCTTCGAGGTCAACAGAGAAATTAAAATCGCCTTGTTCTATTTTGATAAGGATATTTTTCAAACCATTAATGATGGCATTTGTATCTTCATCATTTAAAATGCCTACTTTATTTAGCATTTTAGCATGAGCAATACTACCAGCAATGTCTTCATGATACATACGTTTATCAAAATTGATAGAAGCTTGAAATTCATTAATCATTTCGTCGGTAGATTTGGCGAACCTGCCGCCCCACATTTGTTCTGCCATTATTTAAGACCTGCTTTTTCTTTCATAAGAGCGCGAACTTTGAGTGGAAGACCAAAGAGGTTAATAAAGCCTGTAGCATCAGCCTGATTATAAACATCATCTTCTTCAAATGTAACGAATTCTTGGCTATAGAGAGAATATGGAGATTTTGCACCAGCTGGCATAATATTGCCTTTGTAAAGTTTAAGTTTTACTGTACCAGTAACTGTTTCTTGTGTTGCATCAACGAATGCTGCAAGAGCTTCACGAAGCTGGGAGAACCACATACCATCATAAACAAGTTCAGCGTATTTGATAGCAACTGTTTCTTTGTAATGGAGAGTCTGACGGTCGAGACAGAGATATTCAAGTTCTTGATGAGCTGCATATAAAATTGCTCCGCCTGGGTTTTCATAAACGCCACGGGATTTCATACCTACAAGACGGTTTTCTACGATATCAGTAATACCGATACCATTTTTAGCACCGATGTTGTTTAATGTTTCTAAGAGTTTTACTGGTGCCATTTTTTCGCCATTAACAGCAACAGGAATACCTTTTTCAAAATCAATTGTTACATATTCAGCTTTGTCTGGAGCGTCTTCAGGAGCTTTGCTGATTAGATACATGCTATTTTTTGGTGCATTCCATGGGTCTTCAAGGTCAGAACCTTCATGGCTTAAATGCCAAATGTTTCTATCCATGGAATAAGTTTTGTTTTCTGTAGCAATTGGAATACCATGTTTTTCAGCGTAAGCAATTTCTTGTTCACGAGAACGAAGTTCCCATTCACGCCATGGAGCAATTAATTTGATGTTTGGAGCAAGGGCTTTAACGGAAAGTTCAAAACGAACTTGGTCGTTACCTTTACCAGTAGCACCATGAGCAATAGCGTCAGCACCTTCTGCTTTAGCAATTTCTACAAGACGTTTAGCAATAAGAGGACGAGCAAAGGATGTACCTAAAAGATATTTACCTTCATAAATTGCACTTGCTTTTAATGTAGGGAATACATAATTTGTAACGAAGTCTTCTGTTAAATGTTCGATATAAACTTTAGAAGCACCGGATTTTAATGCTTTATCATGAACAACGTTTAATTCATCGCCCTGTCCGATATCAGCGCAAACAGCGATAACTTCACAACCGTTATAATTTTCTTTGAGCCACGGAATGATAACGGAAGTATCAAGACCGCCGGAGTAAGCGAGAACTACTTTTTTAATATTTTCCATTGAATTACATCTCCTTAAAATTATTCGAGAATTTTAATTATAAATATGACTAATGATATATTAACAAATTTAGTCGCTCATTAAAAGAGTCATAATTGCTTTTTGTGTATGCAAACGATTTTCTGCTTCATCAAAAATAACATTTGCATTATTTTCGAGTACATCTTCAGCAATTTCTTCGCCACGGTGAGCTGGCAAGCAGTGCATAACAATTGCACGTTTATCAGCTACTTTTAATAAATCCTGGTTGATTTGGTAATCTTTAAAGATTTTTACACGAACATCATGTTCAGCTTCTTGTCCCATGCTTGCCCAAACGTCAGTATATAAAATATCTGCATCTTTTGCAGCTTCATATGGGTCATTTAAAATTTCGATAGTAGAACCAGATTGTGCAGCATCAAGTTTGGCATTAGCTATTATCTGTGCATTTGGTTCATATCCTTTTGGGCTTGCACTAGCAAAATTCATACCTACTTTAGCACAAGCGTACATTAGAGAATGTGTCATGTTATTACCATCACCGATGTATGCCATTTTAAGACCTTTTAAATCTTTACCTTTATGTTCTTGGGCAGTTAAAAGGTCTGTTAAAGCTTGGCAAGGGTGAAGTAAATCTGTAAGAGCATTTATTACAGGAATATCAGCATATTGAGCAAATTCTTCTACGATTTCATGACCAAAAGTACGTATCATAACGCCGTCAAGGTAACGAGAAAGTACACGAGCTGTATCTTTAATAGGTTCACCGCGACCAATTTGCAAATCACGATTTGACAAAAATAATGCTTGACCACCGAGTTGATACATACCTACTTCAAAAGAAACACGTGTACGAGTAGAAGATTTTTCAAAAATCATACCTAGTGTTTTACCTTTTAAAAGCTGATGAGGTACGCCTGCTTTTTGTTTAGCTTTTAATTCATGAGCTAGGTTGAGAATTTCAAAAACTTCTTTGGTTGTTAAATCATGTATGGATAAAAGGTCTTTGCCTTTTAGCATTATAAAACCTCCAATTATTTATATTAAGCATATTTTGGTAATACTTTGTCTAAAACAGTAATTAATTCATCTACATGTGCTTTAGTGATGTTGAGTGGTGGTACAAAACGAAGCACGTTGCCAGCAGTACAATTGATGATTGCACCATAATCAAGGCATTCGTTGACGATTTCACGACCAGGGCGAGTAAGTTCCATGCCCAAAATCAAACCACGACCACGAACTTCTTTGATTAATGTTGGATATTTTTCTTTATAAGTATCAAATTTAGATTTTAAGTAAACGCCTACTTTTTTGGCATTTTCCATTAGGTTATCTTTTATCAAGGCATCTAAAACTACACAAGCGGCAGCACAAGCGAGTGGATTACCACCAAAAGTTGAACCATGGTCACCAGGTTTGAAAGCCTTAGCTACTTTATCTGTTGCCATGAAAGCGCCAATTGGCACACCGCCAGCAAGTCCTTTAGCAAGTGTTGCAATATCTGGTTTTACGCCGAATTGTTGGCAACCAAAGAATGTACCAGTACGGCCCATACCACATTGAACTTCATCAAAAATTAAAACGGCATTGTATTTATCACATAATTCACGTACTTTTGGTAAATAATCTTCATCAGGTACATGAACCCCGCCCTCACCTTGAATTGCTTCGAGCATAACAGCACATGTTTTATCACTCATTTTTTCTTCAAGGGCTTTAATATCATTGTATGGTACATAATCAAAACCAGCAGGAAGTGGTCCAAAGCCATGATGATAATGGTCTTGCCCTGTAGCTGTCAATGTTGCTAATGTACGTCCATGGAAGCTATGAAGTGCAGAAATAATCTGGATTTTTTCGGGGTCAATATCAGTAGCATATTTACGAGCAAGTTTAATAGCACCTTCATTTGCTTCTGCACCAGAATTGCCAAAAAATACTTTATCCATGCCACTTAATTTTTTTAATTTTTCAGCTGCTTCAATTTGAACTTCTGTGTAGTAAAGATTAGAACAGTGTATCATTTTAGCTGCTTGTTGGCTGATAGCATCAACGAGTGGTTTATAATTATGTCCGACTACGTTTACTGCGATGCCAGCTAAATAATCAATATATTTTTTTCCATTTGTATCATAAAGATAAGGACCTTCGCCGTGGTCTAAAACTATATTATAACGTGCAAAGACTGGGATGTAATCTTCTTTGTCTTTGGCGAAAATTTGTTCATTAGTTAACATATTAATTCCTCCGCTTAACGAACAACTTCTGTACCAATACCTTGAGAAGTGAATAACTCAAGAATTAAGGAATGGCTTTCACGTCCGTCAATAATGCAGGCTTTGCCAGTACCACTGTCGAGGGCATGTAAACAAGCTTCGACCTTTGGTATCATGCCACCGGCAATATTACCATTATTTATAAATTTTTTTGCTTCAGTTTGTGTAAGTGTAGAAATAAAAGAGGATTTATCTTCAAAATCACGATAAATACCTTTAGTGTCAGTTAATAATAATAATTTTTCTGCTTGTAGCGCACCAGCTATTTCAGCCGCCACATAATCAGCATTGATATTAAATGATTCATCAGCTTTACCTGCGCCAATTGGAGCAATTACAGGTATATAATCTTTATCAAGTAAATCATTGATTAATGCTGTATTTATTTTTTCAACTTCACCGACATAACCAATATCTATTTGTTGTACGTTATTAGAACCATCATGGATTTCGGCTAATTTTTTGTGTGCAATGATTAAATCAGCATCTTTACCACTGAGTCCAACTGCATGAACTCCAAGGCGATTAAGGCGATTTACAATTTCAGAATTTATTTTACCAGCAAGAACCATTTCGGCAATTTGTACTGTTTCTTTATCAGTAACACGTAAACCACTGATAAATTCAGTTGCTTTACCGAATTTTTTTAAAAATGAAGTGATATCAGGACCACCGCCATGAACAATAACAGGACGGATACCAACGTATTTCATTAATACAATATCCTTCATTACTTGTTGTTTAAGTTCTTCATTAATCATGGCATTACCGCCATATTTTATTACAATGGTTTTACCATAGAATTCTTGAATATAAGGAAGGGCTTCTACAAGAATAGAAGCCTTATCTTCAGCTGAAATTTTTTCAATATTACTCATCAGGTGTGATACTCCCCATTAATTTTCACATATTCATAAGAAAGGTCACAAGTCCATACAGTAGCATCACTATCACCCATATTAAGTTCAATATCAATGGTGATATTTTTTTCTCTCATTACTTGAGTGAGTGCTTCACTGTCGTATTGTGCACCTACACCGCAATTAAAAATAGTAATACCGCCGAATTTTACGACTGTTTTTTCTGGAATCATATCAGCACCAGAATAACCTACAGCACAAATTACACGGCCCCAGTTAGGGTCTTCACCAAAAAATGCTGTTTTAACAAGCGGAGAATTAGCTACAGCCATACCAACTGTTTTTGCATCGCCAAAAGATTTTGCACCTTTTATATTAATTGTTAAGAATTTGCTAGCACCTTCACCATCAGCAGCAATTTCTTTAGCAAGTTCTATACAAAGAGCCATTAATTTAGAACAGAATAATTCATATGCAGTATTTTCTTCTGTGATTTTTTCATTGCCGGCTAAGCCATTAGCGAGAATTACAACAGTATCGTTTGTACTCATATCGCCATCTACAGAAATCATATTAAAAGATTTTTCTACACAAGTAGATAATGCTTTTTGTAATAATGATTGTGTAATAGCAAGGTCTGTTGTGATATAGCAAAGCATAGTTGCCATATTAGGGCGTATCATACCAGAACCTTTAGCAATAGCCCCCATATGAACTTCTGTACCGTTGATATCAAATTTAATTGTCATGGATTTACTATGAGTATCAGTAGTAATAATAGCATTAGCTGCATCATTACTACCTGTTTCAGATAAATTAGCTATAGCATTTTTAATGCCTTGTTCTAATTTATCCATTGGAAGAGTAACACCGATAACACCAGTAGAACCAACAATTACATCATCAGCATTAATGCCGAGTTCTTTAGCAGCTATTTCTCTTGTTTTATAGGCGTCTTTCATACCTTGTTCGCCTGTGCAAGCATTAGCACAACCAGCATTAGCAACGATAGCATGAGCAGTTTTTGTAGCAACTGTTTCTTTTGAAACATATACAGGGGCAGCTGCTACTTTATTTTGTGTAAATGTACCAGCAATAACTGCTGGAGTTTCAGTGTAAATTACAGCAACATCAAGATTGCCACTTTTTTTTATACCAGCTTTCACACCAGCTGCTTTAAATCCTTTAGCGTATGTTACGCCTAGGTTATCTTTCTTTATCATGAAAATCCTCCTTAATAAGCTAATTATGGATAAATTGGAGTAATATTTAAACCTGTTTTTTCGTCAAAACCACAGGCAATATTCATATTTTGAATAGCCTGTCCAGCAGCACCTTTTACAAGATTATCAATAGCTGAAAGAACAATTATACGACCTGTACGAAGGTCTATATGCCAGCCGATATCGCAAAAATTAGAACCGCGCACTTCTTTAGTAGACGGATAGCCATTTCGTCCAAGTAGGCGAATAAAAAATTCTTTACCATACATTTCATCATAAGCAGTATCAATCATTTCTGGAGTAACCCATTGTTTGATATTAGCGTAGCAAGTACTTAAAATACCACGACTCATAGGAACGAGATGTGGTGTAAAATTAAGTGTAACTTTATGACCGCATAAATGTCCAAGTGCTTGCTCAATTTCCGGAGTATGACGATGTGTAGCTACACCATAGGATTTAAAGTTATCGTAGAATTCTGGATAGTGGTTCATGAGTTTTGGAGAACGACCAGCACCAGAAGTTCCAGATTTAGCATCAATTATAATAGTATTGGTTTCAATAAATTCATTTTTAACGAGTGGAGCAAGTGCCAAAATACTTGCTGTAGTATAACAACCTGCATTGCCGATGATTTTAGCTGATTTGATTTCATCACGATATAATTCAGCTAAACCGTAAACGCGTTTAGCATCTTTATGTGTATGAGCTACTTTATACCATTGTTCGTAAATGGTAGTATCATCGAAACGATAATCTGCGCCTAGGTCAATAATACGTACGTTACTGTCAGCTAGAGCTTTGCCGACTTCCATGGCATGACCGTGCGGTAATCCGATAAATACAAAATCACTGTCTTTGGCAATTACATCTAAATCTTTCATGCTGATTAATTTTTGGTCATATAGTCCGCGCAAATGTGGATATACTTCCGAGATAGCTTTACCAGTATAACTTTCAGAGGTAATATGCACTACTTCGACTTGGGGATGGTTGTACAAGAGACGTAAAAGTTCTGCTCCTGCATAGCCAGTAGCACCGATAATACTTACTTTTACCATGATATCCTCCTATAAAAAATAAAAAACTGTGCAAAAGTGTAAATTACAGCAACCATATTATAGCATAAATAAAAAAAAACGCTAGTGAATAAGATGTTAATAATTATACATCTAATGGTAATAAAATTTCAATAGTAATTTGTAAATTTTTTAAAATAAAAAAAACAGTATGCATAACTATAAAATAATTATACATACTGTGAGAAATTTTATTTTTTACTTTCAAGTGTGAGCATGCGATAGAATTTATGCATGAACATATTGTAATTATCAATAGTATCGTTTTCTGGACCGCCATTAACAATACGGTAAGATAAAATATAACTGTTATCTTTAGCATTATAAATATCAGCTGTCATAGAAACAACGCTGTCATTAGAGAAGGTAAATACTACATATGCATCAGTATAGTTTTTTATGATATTGCGATATAATTTTTTAGCAGTTACTTTATCTAATGTTGTAATATCCGTACCAGTACTCTTTAAAATAGCGTCATTGATTTGTTTATCAGAAAACAGTGTAATGCCAATTTCATCTTCTTTAGCAACATCAATAGCGGATTGAACGAGCATATCAGTTGTAACTATTTGTGGTGCATTAGGGCGTTTTTTTTCATTGAGAAAAATGCTTTGAGCGGAAGGTTTGTAATATGGAGTAGTGATTGCCATAGTTTTGATAGATTTTAAATCGTAGTTTTCATCAATGATATTAGTTAATTCAGTAGGAGCGGCGAAAGCTGTAGCAATGCCAAAAAATATCATAGTTAGGAAAGAAAGTGTACATATAAGTTTTTTCATGAATAAACCTCCTAAATAATTCTGTATATAAAATAGTATTCGAGCTAAATAAAACTATTCCTGCAAAAAGGAGCGGTATAAAACCGCTCTTTATTAGAAATCTTATTTTAAGAAACCATTGATGATTTGATTTTCGGCTTCTTTTTCCGTAAGACCAAGACTCATTAATTTGATGAGTTGTTCACCAGCAATTTTACCTATAGCTGCTTCGTGAATTAAATTTGATTCAGGATGATTAGCTTTTATTTCAGGTATGGCAGAAATATTAGCTTCATCCATAATAATAGCATCACATTCAGAATGACCATGACATTTATTGTTGCCGTAAATTTTAGCAACGAAAATTTGTTTAGATTTATCTTGAGCTACAGCACGAGATATTATATTGGAATGAGAGTTTTCACCATTTAAATTAACTTCAAAATCACTTTCGGCAAATTGCTCGCCATGTGTAAGTAATTTTTCCTTAACGATGAGTGTAGCATTTTTGCCAACTGTTCCTTTAGTTATACGTTTTGTGGAATTTATACCGCGAATTTGAGTCGTTACCATTTCCATATAAGAATTTTCATCCATATCTACAATGGTCGTTGGGTTCATAATGCGTTTACCTTCGCCATCACCAGAACCATAATGTGTTTCTAAATATTTTACTTTGGAATTTTTACCAACGTAAAAAGCGTGAATACCATCGTGTTCGGAGTCCGCTTTACCACAATTATGGATACCGCAACCAGCAACAATTGTTACATCACAATTATCGCCAATGAAAAAATCATTATAAACAGATTCGGTAATACCAGCTTTATCCATAATTACGGGAATGTAGCAAACTTCTTTTTGAGTGCCAGAAGCGATGCGAATATCTATGCCATCTTTATCTTCTTTTTTAGTAATGGTGATATTAGAACTTGAAGCGCGGTCGATAGCTTTGCTGTTTAAACGAATATTATAAGCTCCTTTTGGTTTATCTTTAAGACCAGAAACTTTTTCCAGTAAATTTTTTTCGATATTATCAAGCATGAAAGTTCCTCCTTATTTTTTATAGAAATCACATACACCAGCAACTTCCATAAGTTGTGGCATGATTTCTTCTTTTGAACCGATTTGTTTTATGGAACCATTAGCGATTAAAACGATTTCATCAGCAATATTTAAAATACGTTCTTGATGAGAAATTATCATTATAGAACGTTGTTCTTGGTGCATTTTTTCAAATACACTGATGAGTTTTTGGAAACTCCATAAATCAATGCCGGCTTCTGGTTCATCAAAAACGGCAAGTTTTGTCTGTTTACGTGCTAGGATGGTAGCAATTTCTATACGTTTAATTTCACCGCCAGATAAAGAACTATCTACTTCACGACGTACGTAATCAGCAGCACATAATCCTACTTCAGAAAGATAAGTACAAGCTCCGCTTGTCGTTAACTTTTCGCCAGCAGCAATGCTAAGTAAATCTTTAACTCCGATACCTTTAAAACGAACTGGTTGTTGGAAAGCAAAACTTATACCAGCATTAGCGCGTTTGGTAATATCCCAGTTAGTAATATCTTCACCATTAAAAAGTATTTGACCAGAAGAGGGTTTTTCTATACCCATGATTATTTTGGCAAGAGTGGATTTACCGCCTCCATTTGGCCCTGTTATTACAATAAATTTTTTGTCATCAATTTTCAGATTGATATTGTTGAGAATTTCCTTAGAAGAATTTTCTTCATTGACGGAAAATGATAGATTTTTTAATTCTAGCATTCCAAAATAACTCCTATCATAATATATTTATTTGATTTATCATTAATTAATATATAATATGCCATAACTATTATACAGTTTTTATGGTAGATTAGCAAAAATATAATTTGGTATAAAAGATTTCCTTATTAAATATATACATATCATTTGGAAAAAGACTCAAACAACTTTTTTTAACTTTTTTTAATTTTTTTCAAAAAAGGGGTTTACAAACACTTTATTTTGTGATAACATTATTAACTGTCAGCGCGGTGCTGATAAAAAGAAAAGGAAATGCTGGTGTAGCTCAATTGGTAGAGCAGCTGACTTGTAATCAGCAGGTTGGGGGTTCAATTCCTCTCGCCAGCTCCATAAAATCTTTACCAATATCGCGGGGTGGAGCAGTTGGTAGCTCGTCGGGCTCATAACCCGAAGGCCAGAGGTTCAAGTCCTCTCCCCGCAACCAAAAGCCGATTTTTGCTGATGTAGCTCAGTCGGCAGAGCGTATCCTTGGTAAGGATAAGGTCACCGGTTCAATCCCGGTCATCAGCTCCACTATGAAATATAATAATATGGCGGCGTAGCTCAGTTGGCTAGAGCATGCGGTTCATACCCGCAGTGTCCGGAGTTCGAATCTCTGCGCCGCCACCAATAAAAATGATAACCCCTTCAAAATAGGGGCTTTATTTATGTTAGTAGGTTTGTAACTATAATTTTAAACCTCATAAAAGTGGTGAAACTGCATCACCCAGTGTCAGGCGTTTTTGGTATTTCATTTTCAATTTCGCCTGTAGTCGTTATTTATTTGACACAAAGAAACAATTGTGATAAATTATATAGACGACGTTTTAAGACGAATATTATACTAATTAATGTAAAGAGGGGTGCATGAGATGCGCAATGCTATTACTTTAGCCTGCACTGAATGCAAACAGCGCAATTACAGGACTAATAAAAATAAGAAAAATGATCCTGATAGAATTGAAATGAAAAAGTATTGCAAATTCTGTAAGAAACATACTTTACACAGAGAAACTAAGTAAGGTTTTTTTCGTTAGTGTGAGGATGTGAAAAAATGGCACAGAATGAAAATACTCCAGTAAGACAGGGAAAGTCCGGTATAATAGGCTTTTTGTCTGGTGTTAAGACTGAATTAAAAAAAGTTGTATGGCCTACTCGCAAAGAACTCGTTTCCTATACGGGAGTAGTTTTTATTGCAGTAGCATTTGTTTGTGCTTTGATTTGGATATGTGATACTATTTTTGCCCGTATATTTAGTCTCATATTACAGTAATTACAGGAGGTGGAGATGTTTTGTCCCTTGACATGGAATTAGAGAAGAAATGGTATGTAATCCATACATATTCTGGTTATGAAAACAAAGTTAAGGCCAATCTTGAAAGAAAAATTCACTCCATGGGCATGGAAGACAAAATCTTCAACGTAATCGTGCCTGTAGAAAAAGAAACTGAAAAGAGAAATGGCAAAGAAAAAGTAGTAGAAAGAAAGATTTTTCCAGGCTATGTTTTACTGGAAATGATAGTAGATGAACGTTCTTGGTATATCGTAAGAAATACTCCAGGCGTTACAGGGTTTGTTGGTTCAAATACCAAACCTGTTCCATTGACAGATGAAGAAGCAAAAAGAATTTTAAAAGCAATGGGTATGGATGAAACTGAACAATCAGGAGAAATAAAAGAAATTGTTGATCTTGATGTTGAAGTAGGCGATAAGGTAAATATCAAATCTGGAGCTTTTGAAAATTTTGTTGCAACTATAACCGAAATTGATTATAGTAAGAATAGAATTAAAGGCGTTGTTGATATGTTTGGAAGAGAAACTGGTGTTGAATGCAGTTTTGACCAGATAGAAAAAATATAAATAAGCAAATCAATATAACAGTAGTTATATTTCAAAATCTCAAGGAGGTGTAAATAACAATGCCAAAAAAAGTTGTTAAACTTGTAAAACTGCAAGTTCCTGCTGGTAAAGCTACTCCTGCTCCTCCAGTTGGTCCTGCTTTAGGTCAGGCTGGTGTAAATATTATGGCTTTCGTTAAAGAATTCAACGAAAGAACTGCTAAACAGGGCGGTTTAATCATTCCAGTAGAAATTACAGTTTTTGAAGATAGATCCTTTACTTTCATTACAAAAACTCCACCAGCAGCTGTTCTCTTGAAAAAAGCAGCTGGTATTGAAAAAGCATCTGGTGAACCTAATAAAAAGAAAGTAGCTAAATTGCCACGTGCAGAAGCTATGAAAATTGCTGAAACAAAAATGCAGGACCTCAACGCTGTAGATATTGAAGCTGCAACTCGCATGATTGAAGGTACTGCACGCAGCATGGGTATCGAAATCGTTGACTAATTTCAATGATTGATACTTATCTGTGGGAGGCTTATACCGTTATAACCACAAAGGAGAGATTTTTAAAATGGCTAAATTTGGTAAAAAATACCAAGAAGCTGCTAAATTAGTTGAAGCTGGCAAAGCTTACGATTTAGCAGAAGCTGTAGAAGTTGTGAAAAAAACTGCTACTGCTAAATTTGATGAAACTGTTGATGTAGCTGTACGTTTAGGTGTTAACCCTAAATATGCTGACCAGCAGGTTCGTGGTGCTGTTGTACTTCCACATGGCACCGGTAAAACAAAAAAAGTATTAGTTTTTGCTAAAGGCGATAAAGTTGCTGAAGCAGAAGCAGCCGGAGCTGATTATGTTGGTTCCGACGAATACGTTGCAAAAATTAAAGAAGGCTGGTTAGACTTTGATGTTACAGTTGCAACTCCTGATATGATGGGTGTTGTAGGTCGTCTTGGTAGAATTCTCGGTCCTCGTGGCTTAATGCCAAACCCTAAACTTGGTACTGTTACAATGGATTTAACAAAAGCTGTTAATGAAATTAAAGCAGGTAAAGTTGAATATAGAACTGATAAAGCCGGTAATGTTCATGTACCAATTGGTAAAGTTTCTTTTGAAAGCGAAAAACTCGTACAAAACTTACAGACATTACTTGATACATTAGTAAAAGTAAAACCAGCAACAGCTAAAGGTCAGTATATGCGTAATATTACTCTTAGTACTACTATGGGACCAGCTGTTACTGTTAATACAAACTTTAAAACTGTTAAATCTGAATAAGATTTAGTATAAGCTAAAAAATATAGAACCGTGAGGCACACGGGGATGGCTTGTTTGTTGTGCTCATAGGAGTACTTGAATAAGAAGTTGTTATCATTTTTATAAAATGGTAAGAGCATGTCATAAGCGACTTAAGACAGCAGGTGTTGCCATTGGCAACATAATTAATATAGCCTGCCGAGGTCTAAAACCTGGCAGGGCATGAAATTTGCGGTCTCTAGTCGTTGTAACTAGAGACCGTTTTTTGGTTGAATAAAGATACTCATTTGAGAGGGGGTGTCCATGAAATGGCAAACATTCGTCCAGAAAAACAAGCCGCAGTGGCTAGTTTGAAAGAACAACTTAGCACTGCAAAAGGTGTTGTATTAACAGGTTATAAAGGTTTAACTGTAGCTCAGGATATGAAACTTCGTGCTAAATTCCGTGAAGCAGGTGTTAGTTACCATGTAGTAAAAAATACTATGCTTCGTATCGCAGCTAATGAAATTGGCTTAGAAGAATTAGATCCAGTTCTCAACGGCACAACAGCTATTGCTGTATCTGCTAAAGATGCTGTAGCTCCAGCTAAAGTTATTTATGATTTCATCAAAGAAAATAAACTTGAAAAAACAGAAGTTTTAACAATAAAACTTGGTATTGTTGAAGGTAAAATTATTGATGTTGATGGAGTTAAAGCTTTGGCATCCCTACCATCTCGCGAAGTTCTCATCGCGAAAGTTCTTGGCAGCATGCAAGCTCCTATTTCCGGTATGGTCAACGTACTTCAGGGTACTATCCGCAATATGGTATATGTGCTTGATGCAATCCGTGCTCAGAAAGAATCTGCATAAGCAGTTTCTCTCTATATAAATTATAAATATTAAATAAAAAAGAAATTAATGATTTAAATTTGGAGGAATATAAAAATGACTAAAGAAGAAATTATGCAAGCCATTGAAGAAATGACTGTTCTTGAATTATCTGAACTCGTAAAAGCTATGGAAGAAAAATTTGGTGTTAGTGCTGCTGCTCCTGTAGCTGTAGCTGCTGCTCCAGCTGCTGACGCTGCTGTTGCTGAAGAAAAAACTGAATTTGATGTTGTTTTAACTTCCGCTGGCGACAAAAAAATCAACGTAATCAAAGTTGTTCGTGAAATCACTGGTCTTGGCTTAAAAGAAGCTAAAGCTCTCGTTGATGGCGCTCCTAAAGCTGTAAAAGAAGGCATTTCCAAAGAAGATGCTGAAGCATTAAAAGCTAAATTAGAAGAAGCTGGCGCTTCCGTAGAACTCAAATAATTTTATTTGACATTATGAAAGGACATTGGAATTTTTCCAGTGTCTTTTTTTATATTTTTTTGGGGAAATCTTTGGCTCTTTGTCAAATGTTGGGGTAACATAGATAGGTAGAATTTTTTTCTACCTATCTTTTTATTTTTTTTTGAAGCATAGATTATTCTTTTTTTACCTGTCAAATCTTTTCACACCAAA
>C._urophasianus_2_cecum__coassemble_90_pt1 | contig 25381 bp, 24 predicted proteins | sample C__urophasianus_2_cecum__metabat2_low_PE_006 | metagenome-assembled genome bin C | reverse complement strand
AAATAAATGCTGAAGTAAGAGAATTTTCTCTTACCCCAACATTTATTATAGAACCGAATTTTCTCTAACCCCAACATTTATTATAGAACCTTTTTTATTTAATATTTTCAGCAGCACGTTTTGCCATTTTACGTTTATCAGAAAATCTTCTAAATGTTACCCAAAGTGGGCTGGCGATGAAAATAGAGGTATAAGCACCGCAGAAGAAACCGACGAGCATAGCAAAAGCAAAATCTTTTGTTGTATCTCCGCCAAAGAAATACAAAGCAAAAGTTGCAAATAAAACAGTACATACTGTATAGATAGAACGTGTCATTGTCTGGAATATGCTGACATTGACAAGTTCAACAATATCGCCATTTTTGCGGAAATGTAATTTGAGGTTTTCACGAATACGGTCAAAAATAACGATTGTATCATTGATAGAATAACCAATAATTGTAAGTAATGCTGCAATAAATGAGGAGTCAACTTGTCTTTGTGTCAGGGCAAATGCTCCTAAAACGATTATAACATTGTGAACTAAGCCTAATACAGCAGCAATACCGAATTTGAATTCAAAGCGATAAGATACATAAGCAATGATTAAAAGCCAAGAAATAATAGTGGCGTAAATAGCATTCATAATAAGCTCTGTACCCATTGTTGCGCCGACTTTTTCTTCGCGTAATACTTGATAATTACCAAGCTTATCTGAAAGACCTGTCATAACATTTTTGCGTTCTTGTTCTTCTAGGTCAATTGTACGTATCATAACATTTTGAGCTTCAGTGGAAGAATTAGATTCGCCAGAAAGCTGGATTGTACTATTACTTAAATTGTATTCATTTAAAACGCTACGAATATCATTGATATTTACAGCTTTTTCAAATCTTAAATCCATAATAGTACCGCCAGTAAAGTCAATGCCCATGTTGAAACCGCGTGTTACCATAAAGAACAGTCCGACAATTATTAAAAGTGAAGATATGGCATACCAAATTTTACGTCTGCCGATAATATCGAATTTTACTGTCATTTTGTTTCACCGTCCTTTACTTTATGACTTAAAGAAACGCCGTAAATACGTGGGTCTGTAAATAATTTAGCAGCAATTAAATGTTTGAGCATGAATTGGGTTAATGTAATTGCTGTGAACATACTGATGATAACCCCAAGTCCTAAAGTGATGGCAAAACCACGAATAGGGCCAGTGCCGAAGAAGAATAATACAGCAGCAGCAATAATAGTAGTGAGGTTAGAGTCGAAAATTGTTGTGAAAGCACGTTTAAAACCTGTATCCATAGCCATGCGTAGTGTTTTACCATTGCGCACTTCTTCTTTAAAATGTTCGAAAATAAGTACGTTGGCATCTACCGCCATACCAATGGAAAGAATAATACCCGCGACACCAGGTAAGGTGAGTGTAGCGTCGAGAAGTTTAAGTACGAATAATAAAATTACTACGTATGCCATTAAGCTAAGGTCAGCGATGAGACCAGAGACACGATAGAATAAAAGCATGAATACAAAGATTGCACCAACACCTACAGTGAAGGCGAATACGCTTTTATCTTTACTATCTTGACCGAGTGTAGGACCGACAGTACGAGTTTCAATAATATCTACTTTTACAGGTAAAGCACCAGAACGTAATAATACAGCGAGGTTATGTGCTTCTTCTAAAGTACGTGAGCCAGTGATAACAGCTTTACCACCTGTGATTGGTTCATTTACGCGTGGAGCAGTTAAAACTTCACCATCTAATAAGATAGCAATAGTGCGACCAACATTAGCTGAAGTTAAATCAGCGAATTTTTGCGCGCCTTCTTCAGTGAATTCAATAGCTACTTCATGCTGATTGTTTTGTGTTGTTTGTTCACGAGCATCTTTTAAATCAGTACCAGATAAAACAGTGTTACCTTCTTCGTCTTTAAATTCGAGCATAGCTGTTTTACCAAGAACGGCTATGGCTTTATCCGGGTCTTTAATACCTGGTAATTCAATAATAATACGGCGTTCACCTTCACGTTGAATGATCGGTTCAGTAAGACCGAGTTCGTTGACACGTTTTTCCATGATTTTTACTACACGGTTCATCGCATCATCATTAACCGTAGCTTCGGGTGTATCTACGCCTTCTAAGACGACATGAGTACCGCCTTGAAGGTCAAGACCTTGCCTAATAGAGCCAGCAAGTGGTGCGATAGACGCAGCAAAAACGCCTACAATGACAACAATCGTTGCCACTAATTTTAATAAAGCATTTTGTTTCAACGGTTATATCTCCTTTAAAAAGTTTTTCAGCGCATTGTTGTTTCAAGTAACTTATTGTGCTAGTTAATTAATTGATACAATATAAAAAATAATTGTCCACCTTATAATTAAAGTTAAAGATTTTAGAGCACATCTATAAAATAATAGTATTATTTTCAGTAAAAATAGCATTTACTTTGGCATCGTATTTATCTTTGATGACTTCTTCAGCTAATTGACAATCGTATATAACCGCGACAAGATAAGCATTTTTGGTTTTATAAAGAAAGCGGTCATAAAAACCACCACCCATGCCAAGACGATAACCTTTTTTATCAAAGCCAACGCCAGGTACAAGTACAAAGTCAATATCTTGTGGATTTATAAAGCGAAGGTTAGTTTCATCAACGGATAAAATACCGTAAGTGCCTACAACTAATTCCTCAAATGAAGATATTTCTGTAGCTTGCATAATGCCATTTTTTTTGTCAGTAATATAAGGCAGGCAAACACGTTTACCTGCCTTTAATGCATTAATAATTAATTCTTTTGTTTGCACTTCATCAGGCATAGCAGCAAATAAAAAACATACTTTTGCTGTTTGATATTCGGCATAGTTCATAATTTTTTCTATGATTTTCGCTGAATATGTTTGGCGGTCAGAAGTAGTAAGCGCACGTCTTTGTGCTAGAAAGAATTTTCGTTGTGTTTTTTTATTTTTTGTTAGCTGGGTTAGCATCTGTTTTTTCCTGCGTTAAATCTCTAGCAATAGCAGAACTGCTAATTTTAATTTCAACATTGTCAGCAATTTTAACTCTGATAAAATCGGATTTATCTAAGTCAATATAGGTAATTTCCCCATGAATACCACCGATTGTTAAAACACGATGACCGACTTTTAGGTTGCTCATCATATTATTGCGTTGTTTCTGTTGTCTTTTTTGTGGTCTCCAAAGTAGGAAATAGAAAATAACTACCATTAAAATAATTGGACCGTAAGAATATAAATTTGCCATCATTGAATCACTCATAAGTTAATTCTCCTCTATAAAAAAATATTGTAGCTATAGTATAGCATAAGATATGTTTTTCGGGCGGTAAAATTTTACAATTTTACTCAGATTTTGCATTGAATGAGAAATTTGCTATGAAACGGTGATAAAATTCTGGGAAGCTGTCATTTAAAATAGCTTCACGCATTTTTTTCATGAAATTGATGAGGAAATGTAAATTATGGATTGTTAATAAATGTAATCCAAAAATTTCATTTACACGTACAAGGTGACGAATGTAAGCACGAGAATAATTGCGACAAGCGTAGCAATCGCAATTTTCATCAATTGGATGAAAATCATGTTCATATTGTGCATTTTTCATGACAAGACGACCATTCCAAGTCATAGCCGTACCATTGCGAGCAACACGTGTTGGATATACACAATCAAACATATCAATACCGCGCATGACACCTTCTGCCAAACAATCTGGTGTACCAACCCCCATTAAATAGCGAGCTTTATTTTTTGGTAAATGTTCTAAGGTGATATCGAGCATATTATACATCAATTCTTTTGGTTCACCGACGCTCAATCCGCCAATAGCGTAACCTGGGAAATCCATATTAACAAGACGATGGGCACATTCAATGCGCAAGTCTTTATACATACCACCTTGTACAATACCAAACATTCCTTGATTTTCAGTTGTCATAGTGTTTTTGCAACGCTGAGCCCAGCGCAGTGTAAGTTCCATAGACTCACGAGTATATTTAAAATCAGCAGGATATGGTACACATTCATCAAAAGCCATGATGATATCTGCACCTAAATCCATTTGTGTTTTTGTAGCAATTTCTGGTGATAAGAATTTTTTTGAACCATCAATATGTGAACGGAAAGTAACACCTTCTTCAGTGATTTTACGAAGTTTACCTAAACTAAATACTTGAAATCCGCCACTATCAGTTAAAATAGCTCTATCCCAATTCATAAATTTGTGTAGTCCGCCAGCTTCTTTTACAAGAGAAGCACCTGGACGCAAGAATAAATGATAGGTATTGCTTAAAATAATACCAGCACCAATTTCTTTTAATTCTTCTGGCGCCATAGTTTTTACAGTTGCTTGAGTGCCTACTGGCATAAATATCGGTGTATCAAAACTACCATGTGGTGTATGAATGCGACCAGCACGAGCATGTGTAAGCGGACATTCTTTTATTAATTCATAATTAATAGCTGGTTTCAAAATATCCTTCCTTCATAAAAAAATAATTTATTCAATAAACATAGCATCGCCAAAACTGAAGAAGCGATACTTTTCACGAACAGCTTCTTCATAAGCAGAAAGAACATATTCTCTGCCGGCAAATGCACTTATAAGCATTATCAATGTCGATTTTGGTAGATGAAAATTAGTAACAATGGCATCAACAATTTTAAATTTATATCCTGGATAAATAAAAATGCCTGTTTCATCAGCAATAGGTTCAATAGTTCCATCTTCTTTAGCAGCTGATTCTAATGTGCGAATGGAAGTTGTACCAACAGCTATGACGCGTCCACCATTTTTCTTAGTATTGTTGATAATATCTGTGGCTTCTTTTTCAATATGATAAAATTCTTTGTGCATAACATGGTCTTCAATATTATCAACATTTACAGGGCGGAAAGTTCCAAGTCCGACATGAAGTGTAACAAAAGCAAGATTTACACCCATATCTTTAATTTCAGCCAAAAGTTCTTTGGTGAAATGTAATCCAGCAGTAGGCGCTGCAGCAGAACCATTTTCACGAGCATAGACTGTTTGATAGCGGTTTTTATCAGCTAATTTTTCGTGAATATACGGTGGAAGTGGTGTTTCACCTAGACGATCGAGAATTTCTTCAAAAATACCATCGTATTTAAATTCGACGATACGACCGCCAAAATTGGTATGGTCGATAACTTCACAAGAAAGTTCATCGCTAAATTCAATAATATTACCGATTTGTGCTTTTTTACCAGGCTTAACTAATGTTTCCCAACGATTGCCTTCTGTACGGCGAAGCAAAAATACTTCGACCTTACCGCCAGTTTTAGCACGATGACCGATAAGACGTGCAGGAATTACTTTCGTATCATTAAATACAAGTGTATCACCTTTTTTTAAATACTGTTTTAAGTCGTAAAAATGTTTATGACTGATTGATTTATCTTTACGATTTAAAACCATTAAACGAGAATGGTCGCGTTGTTGACACGGCGTTTGGGCAATCAACTCTTCGGGAAGATTGTAATCAAAATCACTGAGTAACATTAATAGTAGCTCCTTAATAAATGGATTTTATGGATACATCACTGTAATAGTGTTGTAAAATCTGTTTGTAGTTTTTGCCATTATCGGCAAGTGTCTTAGCACCCCATTGGGACATACCAAGACGATGACCAAATCCTTTACCATCAATTTGTAATATAGTTTTGTCAGGTTTATCTATTTTTAATTTCTTACTGTCTTTTAGTTGCTTTTTATCTTGAATGAGCGAGAAAGAAAAATTATTGCTTTTCAATCCAAGTAAAGTACGCAATTGTGTTCCACTAAGTTCTAATGTTTTTTTATTAGAGCCAGTGAATTTTATGACTTTAGTTTTAGAATTTTTTTTGATGTTTTGCGGAAAATTACTCATATCAATTTCTTTGATAGTACCAATATTAGTATATTGGTGTGCAATTGTCTTGCTTAAGTCATTTATATTAATTTGTGTCGACCATTTTGCATATGGTGATTGTTCTGAGCTATCATCAATACTTCTTAGATATGGTACAGCAACATTCCAAACATCTTCACTGTTTTCTGTAAATCCGCCGGAGGCAGCATGGAATACAGCACAAATTGGTTCATTATTATACGTAATGATTTGTCCACTTGTTGCTTTAATAGCATTATCGGTAGAAGACGTTTCGGAAGCTATACCGCCATAAACTTGACATTCAGTTGTAGCATAGACATCAAAACCTTCCTGTGTATGTTTTTTATTCAACTTATCATATAAAGCAAAAGTACGAGCAGCTACAGCTTGAGCCTTTAATGCTTCTTTTGACCAGTTATAAGGCATTTCCTCTGGCACTACACCGCGTAGATAATCTTCTAATAAGACTCTATTAATAACTGTAAGACCTGCCTTATGAGACTGGATGATTAATGTTCCGCGATAATGTTTATTATTAACAACGACAGGAGCATTATTTTTTACAGCCACTATTAAAGTAGTGGTTTCTTTGCCTTTTTTATCTATATAAATTTTGCGTTCACTTTGGCGAAGTTGTACATTTTTAGATTTATCGAATTTGTAGTTTTTATTATTATCTATATCTTTTATAACAAAATCATTTTCAGCTGAAATAGTTACTATTTCTTGTCCCTGTAGTAAGCCAACACGAATATATTCTAGCGATTGAGCTTTGGCAGGATTAGTATTTATAGCTAAAAAACATAATAACAAAGGGATTAAAATAGTTTTTAATAATTTATACATGGTCATTTCCCTCGACGACGTTTTGATTTGGTTGATTTGGGCGTATTTTGGGGACTAAATTTACTGCCACAATAAACGAACAAGCAAAATGCTAATATAAAAGCAATTATACTGGTTGTTTGTGCAGAAGTAAATGTTAAAAATACAGGTTGGGCATAATCGCCTCGCAAGAATTCTAGACCAAAACGAACAGCACTATATAACATTATATACAGTGAAAATGCTTGTCCTTTGACATGAGGAAATGCACGAAAAATAAGAAGTAAAGCAAAAATGACAAAGTCAAGTTGTCCTTCCCATATTTCGGCCGGCCAAAGCGGTTGATTACCATACGTTTTATATGCTAAGGTTGTAACTGGATAGATAATACCAAAATTACCACCAGTAGGTGCACCAAAAGCATCGCCATTTAATAAATTAGCACAACGACCAAGTGCTTGTCCTAAAATAATAGCAGGAGCAATGATATCTGCCATAGCTAAAACATCAATTTTATGATAGCGAGCGTAGATTATACCTGCAATAATCCCGAAGACTATTCCACCTTGAATAGCCATACCACCTTGCCATACATAAAAAATTTCATTTAGATGATTGCCATAATAAGCAAAATCAAAGAAAAAAACATCCCATATTCTAGCACCGATTATACCGGAAATTCCACAACAAATACCCAGATTTATAATATGGTCATGCCATCTTCCGTCTTGTTTGGCTAAAAAATAAGCAACACCTGTTGCTAAAATAATGCTAAGTGATAAAACAAGACCGTAAGAACGAATGGGAAAATCTCCAATAAAAAATAAATATTGGTGCATTTAAATCACCTCAGTATTTATACATTTTGCTAAATCTGTAATCCACATAATTTCAGCATCTTCACCATCTTCATAATAATTGCGACGGCGACCTGCTGATTTAAAGCCGAGTTTTTCATATAAATGCAAAGCACTGGCATTACTTGGACGGACTTCAAGCGTCATAGAAGTAGCGCCTTTTTGCAAGGCAATTTGCATTATTCTTTGCATCATATTTTTTCCAATACCCAAGTTGCGGTATTGTGGTAAAACGGCGACATTTGTAATTTGGACTTCGTCAAATAAAATCCAAGCCCCGACATAACCGATGATTTTAGTATCATCTAGAGCTAAAAGATAATATGTCTTATCATTGCCAGCTTCTTCCCAAAAAGCTTGTCTTGACCATGGCATAGAAAAACAAGCTTTTTCTACGATTTCAACAGCCGTTGCATCTTCTGGTACCATTTTGCGGAAATTCAGTTTCATACATTTTCTCCTATGGAAGAATGGCGTTTTTCCCAAAGTACTTCTGCTTCTGAACGACGAATATATACAGGCTCTAAATTCATAATGTTAGAAAATTCATGGCGAGTAAATTTAGGCATAGCAGACATAGCAACATTGGCAGCACGAGGCATACATAAATGGGGCATACCAAGTGATACATTTTTATAAGAGGCAATAATATCAGCTTTTTTTTGTGCAATATCGCCAACAAAAATAACGGGTTTATCCAGTGAAGAACAAAATTCTACCACTTCAGTAAAATTCATTACACTGATAGATTTTTTTTCATCAAATGAATTACCGTTATATTCATATAAGGCAAAATAAGCATTATTTTTTTGCGCATCTAAAACGCTGGCAATATAAATATTCGGTACAGGATAATGATATGCCATTGCCTCAAGTGAAGATACAGCAACAACAGGAATATTAAGAGCATAAGAAAGCATTTTAGCACTAGCAAGACCAATTCTAAGTCCTGTAAACGAACCAGGTCCAATGTCTATAGCTATACCATCTAAATCTTTTTTATTCATATGTGCAATATTAAGTACCTCTTTAATATGACCTAATAAAACTTGTGATTGGGGTAGCTTTAATTGCATGATGATTTCTGCTATTAATTTATCTTTAGTGGCAATAGCTGCCCCAGAAACCATGGTAGATGTATCTATTGCTAAAATTGGCACGTTGTTTTCATCTCCTCATATAAATTTTGATATTTTTTACCGTGTAGAGTAATTGTAATTTCACGCTGATTATTTAAAGTAGTACGTTCAATTTTTAAATGAAGATAATCTTCGGGCATACAATCCATAAATTTATCAGGCCATTCAATCAGTGCGATTTCATTTTTCACATCAATATATTCATAAAAACCAATTTCGTATAAATCATCTTCATTTTCTAAACGGTATAAATCAAAATGATAAATACGCTTGTCGCCTTCATAAACATTCATTAAATTGAAAGTAGGACTTGTAACTTGTTCTTTAACATGAAGTACATTGCAAAATCCTTGTGTGAAAAGTGTTTTACCAGCACCTAAATTGCCTTCTAAACAAATGATAAGATTATCATCTATTAATTTAGCTATTTTTTCACCGAGGATACGGGTTTGTTCAGGTGAATTAGTGATTATTTTAAACATATAACATTCCTCAATATTTTAAATAAATAACATTTACTAACAAGGCATATTTTAATATTTTTTATTAAAATCATCAACAATACATAAACTAGCGCCTGTTTGACGTGCAGCCTCAATACCAACAGAAGAATCTTCAAAAATAAGTGTTTGTTGTGGTGTTACATTAAAGTAATCCATTGCTTTGAAAAAACCTTCTGGGTCAGGTTTGCCACGTTTTACATCATCGATAGTAAAAATTGCTTCAAATAAATCATAACGGTTGAAATATTTCAAGATATCTTTTGAATTATGTGAACCACTCGTTACAACGCAAGTATGATACGTAGAGCGAAGTGCTTCGATAATATTAAAAAGATGTGTATTTTCTTGTGCGTATTTTAAATTTTTTTCGTAAAGAGTCTTTTTCAAATCGTGAACTTCTTCAAAGCGGTTAATAGGTACGTTCATAAGTGGTAAGAATCCACGATATGTAGGGCCCCAACAACGATTAATATAAAAATTATAATCAAAATTTATGGGAATACCTGCAATTTCGAGAGCTTCACGGTAAGCATGATAATTTACCCTGCGTGTATCAAACAGTGTTCCATCTAAATCGCAAATGACAAGTTTTTCTTTATCCATAAAAATCCCCTTAAGTAATATTAAATACTATGATATTTTATCACATCTAGCAATAGTTGTCTGTTTACTGAGAAAATAAATATACAAAAAAGACCATTTACCTAGAGTAAATAGTCTTTGAGAAATTTTAATCAATTTTATGCATTTTTTTAAACATTTTATTGAGCATTTCTTCAATATTTTTTACACTTTGGTCGAAAACAACAATATCATCATCTGTTAAATTCGTAATATGTTCAATAAAATTATCTTTTGCCTTTTTGCGATGATTTTCTAAAAACCTTATACCTTTTTTGCTGATATTTATTTGACTGTAACGTCTGTCATTAGTTAAATTTTTCCGCTCGATAAATTCTTTTTTTGTAAGTTTATCAATTATAGGGCTCATTTGTTGTTTAGAAATTGATAAATGATGAGCTATTTCTGAAATAGTAGATGTTCCGTTATTACGTAAATAAAATATTACAATTAAATGATTAAGTGGCAGAGGGTGAACAGTTGATTTCCAAATTTTGTGATTATACAACATTAATAAATCAAATAAATTAAAATATATGTTGGACGCTTTTTTTAGATTGTTTTGCATTATTATCCTCCTAATGAAAATTTTTTATAGTATGGGGAAAAGTTAAGAGTAGACAAAAATAAATTATCATAATAAAGAAAGATTAAAACAAAATTAAAAAATTCTTAGAAACAGTTAAAAATCTTGACTTTTCAATAGATATACTATACTATAGAACTCGATAATAGTAAATAGTTGTGTACTATCAGCTAAAAAAATATAAAACATAAGCTGATTAAGAAGCTGTGTCATTTGGCACAGCTTTTGGAATTTATCAAAGGAGGTATAGGATTTTGGCAACACCGCAAAACAAAAAAAATGTGGTTCTTGTTATTGTGGCTGTAGTAGTAATCGCTATTATAGGTTATGTGATTTACTCTAAAATGATAGCTGGAACTGGCGATCAACAGGCCGGTGGAGCGACTGCCGTAAAAGCAATACAAGTAATTCAAAGAGATACACCGCTTAATTATGAGTATGCAGGTGATATCAAAAGCACGAACGAAGTAAAAATAACTTCACGTGTATCTGGAACTATAGTTGAAAAATATATTACAGGTGGTCAATTTGTAGAAGCAGGACAACCATTGTACAAAGTTGACAGTAAACAGTATGAAAGTGCACTTTTATCTGCACAAGCAAATCTTGCTCAAGCTCAAGCAAGCTATCAAAATGCTTTAGCTACATTGCAAAATGCACAAGTAGATAATAGTCGATATCAAACGTTGCTTTCTCAAAACGCTATTTCTGAACAACAAGCTACAACACAACAATCTCAAGTAGAAGCTTTGACTGCATCACTTAATGCACAACAAGCAATAATTGATTCTAATGCAGCTCTTGTGAAAAAAGCACAGGAAGATTTAGATGATACGGTTGTTTATGCGCCTACTTCGGGCAAACTTGACATTAACGATGTTGATGTCGGAACATATGCCCAAGCTGGAAGTACTGTACTTGTAACTATGGGTTCTGTAGACCAAGTATATGCTCAATTTAATGTAAGTGAAGATGAATATTTGCGTTTATCTTCATTCTTTAACAGTGATACAGGTAATGTAAGTATTACCTTGAGTGATGGTACAGAATATCCAATTACAGGTAGACTTGTTCAGGTGGACCGTTCATTAACAACTAATACTGGTACGCTTGCAATTAATGCTTTGTTTGATAATCCAGAAGGTATTTTATTACCAGGCATGTTTGCACGTGTAAAAATTGAAGGACAAGTTATTTCTAATGCTATTTTAATTCCGCAACGTGCTGTACAACAAGTATTGGATAAAACATTCGTAATGATTGTAGGTGAAGACGGTAAATCCGTTACAAGACCAATAACTGTAAGTGACAAAGTCGGCAGTTACTGGATTGTAACTGATGGACTTACTGCAAATGATACTGTTATCGTGGAAGGTCTTACTAGACTTCAAGAAGGCGTTCCACTTAATGTAACAATGGTAACTCCTGAAGAATTAGGTTTGACTTTTTAATCAGGAGGTGCTGTAATTGTCAAGATTTTTTATAAATCGTCCGATATTCGCTATAGTAGTTTCGCTAATCATTGTAATCTTAGGTATAATAGCAGCATTCAATTTACCAGTAGCGCAATATCCGCAAATTTCTCCGCCGACTATTCGTGTAAGTACGACTTATACTGGTGCTAATGCCGATACAGTTGATGAGACGGTAGCACAGGTAATTGAACAGCAGGTAAACGGTGTTGAAGGTATGGACTATATGAGTTCCACCTCTTCAAATGATGGTCGTTATAGTTTATCTGTCGTATTTAAACTCGGTACAGACGGCGATATGGACTCAGTAAAGGTACAAAACTATGCCTCTACAGCAGAGCCAAACTTGCCATCAGATGTACAGGCATATGGTCTTACGACACGTAAAGCTTCAACTGATATGGCAATGGTACTGTCGCTTACATCACCGAATGGCACATATAATGATGTATTTCTTAAGAACTATGCCGATATTTATCTTGTAGATAAAATTAAACGTGTTCCAGGTGTTGGTGACCTCAATGTATTTGGTGCTGACTATGCAATGCGTCTTTGGATAAATCCAGATAAATTGGCAGAACTTGGTTTAACAGTAGCTGATATTATTTCAGCTGTAGAAGAACAAAATGTTCAGGCACCAGCTGGTACAATCGGTCAGATGCCTGCACCAAAAGACCAAGAATTCCAGTATACAGCTAAAATACAAGGTCGTCTTGTAACACCAGAAGAATTTGGTAATATTATTATTCGTTCAGATAACAACGCTGGCTCATTTGTTCGTTTAAAAGATGTAGCTAGAATAGAAACTGGCGCCAGAACAAATAATATAATAGCCAGTCATAATAACAGAAATTCTGTTGGTTTCGGTGTACAGTTGACAAATGATGCCAATGCTATGGAAACCGTAACAGGTGTAAAACAGGTTTTGGAAGAAGCAAAAGCGGACTTTCCACCTGATTTGGAATATGAAGTTGTTGTAGATAATACTAACTATATTAGTGAGTCTATCAGTGAGGTTGTGCATACTTTTGTAGAAGCATTACTTCTTGTTATGCTTATTGTATATATTTTTTTACAAAGTTGGCGTGCGACGCTCATTCCAATGCTTGCTGTTCCAGTATCACTTATTGGTACATTTGCATCGTTTATAGTACTTAATTTCTCAATTAATACTCTTACTCTTTTTGGTATGGTACTTGCTATTGGGCTGGTAGTAGACGATGCTATCGTAGTTATCGAAAATGTTGAACGTCATATGGCAGAAGATGAACTTAGTCCAAAAGAAGCAACAGGTCGTGCAATGGATGAAGTACAAGGGCCAGTTGTTGCCATCGCACTTGTACTTGCTTCGGTATTCATACCAGTAGCAGGGCTAGGCGGTATGACAGGGATTTTGTATCGTCAGTTCGCACTTACAATTGCTGTATCGATGGGGTTGTCTGCCTTCGTAGCACTTACGCTTACACCGGCACTTTGTGCGACACTTTTAAAACCACATACAGCGAAAGAAAATACAACAAGTAAAATAGGTATGTTTTTCATACGCTTCAATCAGTTTATGAACTGGATGACACGTGGTTATGTAAAGTGTGTAGCTAAACTTATTGGTAAAGCAAAATTTTGTGTAGTATTTTTGGTAATTATTGTGGCGGCAATGGGCTTATTATTTAAAGTATTGCCGACTACATTCATACCAGAAGAAGACCAGGGTTTTTATGTTGGTTCGGTAACGCTTCCAGAAGGTACGTCTTTGAACCATACCAATGAAATAATGCGTGATTTATCAGATAAACTACAACAAGTACCGGGTATTTCTCAGGTAATGGGTATTTCTGGTTATGATATTTTATCAAGTGGGACAAAATCTAGTGCAGCAACATTCTTTGTAGGACTTGATCCATGGAGTAAACGTACAACTGATGATTTAAGTATTAATGCAGAAATTGCTACTGTATTTAAAGAAGCAGTAAACTATCCACAGGCTTCTATCATTGCTATGAACCCACCATCTTTGCCAGGTCTTGGCGCAACAAGTGGTTTCAATATGCAACTTCAGGATATGAGTGGTCATACGAATGAAGAACTTGATACTATTGCCAAAGAAATTGTAGCTAAAGCCAATCAAAATCCAGCTCTGCAAGGTGTGTATACAACTTATAGCGTAACTTCACCAGTTTATGAATTTGATGTTGACCGTGAAAAAGTTAAGAATTTAGGTCTTAATATTTCTGATGTATTTACAGCAATGCAAGTAAACTTCGGCGGTTTTGAAATCAATGATTTTAACCAGTTTGGCCGTTCTTATAAGGTAGTAATGCAGGCAGAAAGTGAATTCCGTGATGAAGCCGATACAACTCGCTTTATCTATATTAGAGGTTCTAATGGACAAATGGTTCCACTTAATACTGTTATTAAACCTAGACTTAATTCTGGTCCAGCGATTATTTCCCGCTTCAATGCTAGCAGAAGTATAACAATCCAAGGTAGCCCGGGTGCAGGTTATAGTTCTGGTCAAGCTATGGATGCTATCGAACAGATTGCCAAAGACACAGCTCCTACTGGATTTAATATTGACTGGTCTGGTGAAAGCCGTGAAGAAAGGGCAGCAACAAGTTCAACAGGTCAAGTTATGGTACTTGCTTTCGTTTTTGTATTCTTATGTCTTGCAGCTTTATATGAAAGTTGGAGCGTACCGTATGCTGTAATTCTTACAGTACCAACAGGTATTTTCGGTGCATTACTTTCTGCATATATGCTTAATATGCAAATTAGTATTTATATGCAAATTGGTATGATTGTTGTTATGGGTCTTGCAGCTAAGAATGCAATCTTAGTTGTTGAATTCGCTAAAATGCGTGTTGATACAGGAATGCCACCACTTAAAGCAACATTAGAAGCTGCTAAATTGCGTTTGCGTCCTATCATCATGACATCACTTGCATTTATCATCGGCTGTTTACCACTTGCCGTAGCAAGCGGTGCAGGTGCAGCAGCTCGTAATAATATGGGTATTGCCGTTGTTGGTGGTATGCTTATAGCTACTTGCGTAGGGGTATTTTTAATACCAGTTATGTATCTTGTAGTAACGAAGATTACTTCTATGATTACAGGTAGTAAACAAAAACCAAAAACAAATCCGGATAAATTTATGTAATGTAAATAAATTATTGACATAAGATAGAAGAAATTTTCTCTATCTTATGTTATAATTGGAGAAAAAAGTGAATTTAATGAGTTTAAGGAGACCTGCTTATGATGAAAAGAATGATACTGTCCTTAATGTGTGTATTCACAATGTTTGTTGCTTTTTCCGTTAATTCGGCATTTGCGGCTGATGGATATTTTTACACGAGTGAACGTTTCGGTTATACGATAAAATGTCCACAAAAACCAATTGCTGTAATGGATTTAAGCATATTCTCTCCGCAGGAAAAAGGCGATATTCTCGTGTTTGAAAATGACGGATACAATCTTACAAAATATTGGGTAGTATCTCCAGATGCTTTTGCTAATGATACTTTCCCTGACCTTGATAAAATTAGTCAAGACGCTGCTAAAAACTTATTTGCGCAATTAATGGTAGAACGTGATTATGAAACAGTAAGCCTTGTACCAGTACAGGGTCATAATGCTATTTATGCTGTTACAGCTAAAACTATTCAAATTGATAGTGATAAAGATGGCAAAATTGACCAAACAATTGAAGCACCACAGCAAAGTATTGAAACATATCTTAAAGGACAAAAAACAAATTACTGTATAGTTTTAACATCTAAAAAAGCATTAACACAAGATGATATCAACGCATATCAGTATGGTCTTTTATCTTTTAGAGAAAATTAAAATAAAGCCGGATTAATTCCGGTTTTTATTTTGTTTTCTATTGACTTTTTGACCTATTAATATATAATAATAAATAGAAATTAGCACTCTTTTATTTTGAGTGCTAATTATTTTGTCAAAAATTTTGAGAGGTGTATAGTAGATGGCTAAAGAAACACATCAATTTCAGGCTGAAACGAAAAAATTACTCGATTTAATGATACATTCAATTTATACTAATCGCGAAATTTTTCTACGTGAATTGATTTCCAACGCATCTGATGCGATTGATAAAATTCATTTTGAAGGACTTACAAATAAAGATTTATTAGAAGGTGATGACAAATATGAAATCTTCCTTGTACCAGATGCAGACAGTCATACATTGACCATTTCTGATAATGGTTTAGGTATGAATAAAGAAGATTTGATGGAAAATCTTGGTACAATAGCTAAATCTGGCACAAAAGCCTTTTTAGAAAAATTGCAACAGGCTAAAGAAGGTAGCGATGCGGGTAAAGATTTAATCGGTCAATTCGGTGTCGGTTTTTATTCTGCTTTCATGGTTTCTGAAAAAATAACAGTAGTATCACGTAAAGCTGGAGAAAAACAAGCTTATAAATGGGAGTCTACAGCTGACGGTTCATATACAATAGAAGAATGTGAAAAAGAAAAACGCGGTACAAGTATTACATTGACACTTTTACCAGAGTTTTATGGTGATAAAGCAGAAGAAAACTTTACAGATACGTATAAATTACAATCTCTTGTAAAGAAATATTCGGATTATGTTCGTTATCCAATTAAAATGAACTTTGTAGTAGAAGAACAACCAAAAGATGCTGATGGTAAACCAATTGAAGGCGCTGGAACAATAAAACGTAATGAAGTGCGCACATTGAATTCCATGCAACCACTTTGGGCAAAAAATAAATCAGATATTAAACCAGAAGAATATGATGAATTTTATCAAAACCTCTTCCATGACTGGGAAAAACCAATGGAAGTTATGCATAACAAAGTTGAAGGTACTATTGAATATACATCATTATTATTCTTTCCTCAACATGCACCATATAATCTTTATCATAGCGATTATGAACCAGGTTTACAGCTTTATTCTCGTCATGTATTTATCATGGATAAATGCAAAGATTTATTGCCAGAATACTTGCGTTTTGTCAAAGGTCTTGTAGATTCACCAGATTTTTCGCTTAATATTTCTCGTGAATTATTACAACAAAGTCGTGAACTTAAATTAATTGGCAAAAATCTAGAAAAGAGTATTTTACGTCAATTAAATACAATGCTTAAAAAAGACCGTGAAAAATATGAAAAATTCTGGGCACAGTATGGCAAATCTTTAAAAATTGGTATTTATGGCAGTGCTTATACAGGTGCAGATACAGTGGATAAATTAAAAGATTTATTACTGTTTACAACTTCTAAAGAAGATAAACTTATTACCTTGAAAGAATATGTAGAACATATGCCAGAAAATCAAAAGAAAATCTATTATGCAACAGGCAAAGACCGCAATGCTATTGAAAGCTTGCCACAAATGGAACTTTTGCGTGATAAAGGTATTGAAGTATTATACTTCCTTGATAATGTTGATGAATTTGCAGTGGAAGTTATGCGTGAATATGATGGTAAACCATTCCATTCCATTAGTCGTGGAGATTTAGACCTTGATGATGTAGAGTCTCAAGAAGTAAAAAAAGAAACAGAAAACATTGCTAAAACAAATGAAGATTTAATTAAAGATATAAAAGAAACACTTGGTGATAAAGTTGCTGAAGTAAAAATTAGTAGCCGTTTAAAATCTTCTGCTGTATGTCTTGTAGCTGATGAAATGGGCCCAAGTTTTGCTATGGAACAAGTATTTGCTGAAACTAATAATCCTATGTTCAAAGCAAAACGTATTTTGGAAATCAATCCAAAACACGATTTATTCGCTCGTTTACAAAAAATTCATGAAGCAGGTAAAGATACACAGCAGTTTAAAGATTATTGTAATCTTTTATACGCTCAAGCATTGCTCATTGAAGGTATTATGCCAGATGACCCAGCATCTATTGCAAATCAAATAGCTCAATTAATGGCAAAATAAGATTAAAAAATTAAGCCAGCAGAATTAAAAATTGCTGGCTTTTTTTGACCATATTACAAAATAGGCGATTTTGTAAAGTAATTGTTCTTTATTTAGCATAATAATCACTATTTATCTAAAATATATTTTTCAATACCGTAAGCTACACCGTCTTCAAATACAGAAGGAATTACAACTTTAGCAGAACTTCTGGCTTTAACACTACCATTTGCCATAGCCATACCAAAACCGATTTCGGATAAGATTTCTATATCATTATCGCCGTCGCCAAAAGCAAAACTATTTTTTATATCAATATTTAAAATCTCTAATACTTTTAATGCTCCAGTGGCTTTGGAATTAGCTTTGGCATAAACTTCTACATGGCAATAATTATGGTTCATATCTTCAACATAATTTATCTCTTGTGGCAAATTGTCAATGACATATATACTATCTTCATGATGTGGTGAATCGATTTCCATTTTATATATATCAATATCTGTTAAATCAAAATCAAAGCATAATTGGTCTTTATAAATACCATATTTAGCTAAACGACTAATTAAATAAGTGAATTTTTCGTTTACATAAGCTTGATTATCTCCTTGTAAAGTATATTCCAAGCTATAATTATCACAAACATGACAAAGATTTTGAACAAAATCTTTTTGGAGTGGAGCACGATAAATTATTTTATCATGAAAATAGATAACAGCACCATTTAAAAGAACGTAGCCATCAAAACCAAAGTTTTTAATTTTTTCATCAAGAAAAGCATAAGAACGCCCACTGGCGATAAATACATAATGACCTTGTGCTTGCAATTTGCGAATAGCTTCACTAACTTTTGGTCGTATATAGCGATAATCTGGATGGGTTCCTTCAATCAGTGTTCCGTCTACATCAAAAAATACTGCTTTCATATGATATTAAAACCTCTTTTCATCTAAAATATCTAATCGTTGCATAATAATGTATATTATTATATCATATCTTTGTAAAAGTATTTTAGTATAAAATAAGAAAATTAGATAAAATGAAGGTTAAATAAAAAAATAATAGATATAAATGAAGCTACTTTTATAAATTTTATAAATTTACATAAGAAAGGTTGTTGAATAATGTATAATATAAGAGAGTCTATAAAGAATACAATTGAATATAAATATTTACCAAAAGAAATGAATAATAAAGATATTGTTCATATAGGTTATGGTATAGATAATAATTATGCTCGTTGTGCTGGAACATCAATAGTTTCTTTTTGTATAAACAATCCTGAAAAAAAATTTGCGTTTTATATTATGGCTTCAGATTTGTCAGTAATATCTAAGAAAAATTTTAAATTATTAGCTGAACAGTATTCAATTAATATTAGTATTTATGAAATAGAAAAGTCTTTTTTAGGGGGGTTAATAACGACAAAAAGTTTTCCAATTTCGATGTATTATAGAATTATTTTGCCAATAATTTTGAAAAATTTAGACAATATTTTTTATATAGATGCAGATGTTATTTGTATAAATAATGCTTGTGAATTATTTAATATAGATTTTAAGAATAAAATTATATTAGCTGTTACAGATACCAAAAAGACTAATGATGATAGAAACAGTGCTTTAAAATTACAAAATCATGTATATTTTAATTCTGGTGTTTTAGGGATTAATGTAAAAAAATGGAATGATTTAAATATATTTGATAAATTTATTAAAACCGCAGTAAGAGAATCTAAAAAACTTTTATTACCAGATCAAGATGTCTTAAATATGATTTTATTAAAAGAAGTAAAATACTTACCTAGAAAATTTAATTGGTTTAATGGTTTTTATAAATGGGAAGAAGATAGTATACAAAATAAAAAAATAATTTTATTACATTTTACTTCAACACCTAAACCATGGGATTTAGGCTGGAAAGTACATTCTATGTGTAATAAATATAATGCTGATTTATATAATAATTATGAAATGTTGACACCATGGGCAAACACTCCGTTAGAAGTACCAAATACTTATAAGAAAATGCGTCTTTATGCTAGAGATTTGAAAAGAAATGGCTACTATTTAGATAGTATAAAATGGTATTTAAAATATTTAACAACTAAAATTAAATATTTAGCTGAATTGTCAATCCAAGTGCAATACTTTTTTTAAAAATAAATTAATGGATTATCCCAATTCCATCTAAAAGTGTATTAGAAATCTGCTTTAAAAACCAATTTTCATTTAATTTTTCAGAAATAAGCTAGAAAGAATTTCATTATATTTACTAGAGTGAGAAGGATTCTTACTACATTTAATGTAGCTATTATGAGCAGATGTAGAGTAAAAGGAATGAATAATAAGATAAAAGTTAAAAAAAAACATGTTTTGGTATAAAAAGATTTGACAGGTAAAAAAAGAATAATCTATGCTTCAAAAAAATAAAAAGAAAGGATAGGTAGAGAAAAATTCTACCTATCTAGGTTACCTCAACATTTGACAAAGAACCCTTATTTTTTTATAGTATAGATTATATTATTTATAGATTTAGGAAATAAAACATGAGCTTGTTCCATAATTTTTTTATAAGTTGGATGTATAGAAGTTTTAAATATATCAGATAAACTAATAGCTTTGATTGTTTTATTGGAAAATTTATCGACATTTATCAAAGCTGAAGATTGATAGCTTATTACTGCTTTTAATTTTGGATTGCTAATAAATAGCAATTCAGCGGGTTCAATGCCTTCATATATTTTTAATTGCTGGAAATTATTTCTATAGTAAGTTAGTTTTTCAGGATTATCATGTGGATGTGGTTTATAGTATAAAATAGCATTTTTGCCAAGAGAAGATATTATCTTTTTTAAGCAAGTAGCTTCTTCTTCTAAAGAAAAAGTACTCATTTCTACCATTGGTTGACTTAAATATAAAATACTATCTTCTGTAAATACTTCATTTAATAGATGTTTTTGCTTTAAATCTTGTATAGCTTCATTTATCATATTAGTAGTTATTTCTTTAGTAGCAGGCGATTTTCTTTGTAATAATTGAGGATTATACATATAATCCACCTTACCAGCAGGATTTTCACCTTCTGCTTCAGTATTAATATACATATTTCCTTTTATACCAGAAATAAATTTTAATGATAATGCTTGTAGTTTGTGAAAAAATACTTTACTTTTTTTTCGACGACGATTTTCATTAAAATAAGAATACATACCATCTTCAAATCGATAGAATTGATTGTGTCCTACTGCCATTACAAAGAATTGATTACAAATAGACATATCTACAGCTATGAAAATATTATCTGCATTTAAAGGAGCAATATTATTTTTTACATATTGTACTTGCTTTTTATAACTTTGAGTTTTGTTTTTACTAGATAACCAAGTCAATAATAGAAATACTTTTTTATATCCGCACAATTCAGATGAAATATATTGTACAATTTTATTTTTTGTCCATTGAGTATAATTAGGTGGGCGCATTATTACTAAATAGTTAATATCATCTTTAAAAGTGCTATGAGTTAAAATAAAAGATGTTAATAAATGATATATCGAATTTACTACAAATATATTTTTCATAATTAAGCCTCTATTGAAATTTACTTTTGAATTTATAAATGCAATATTTTAAATACCAATATAATCCTTGTAAATATTTCCAATATAAAATAGAAGAACGCCCCATCATTTTCATTGTTTTATAAGTAGTAGGTTTTGTTAATGGAACATCTTTCCAAAGTGATTGTTTAGCTACAGATAAAAATTTTTCTTTAAGTGGATGTAAACACCATTCAGTCCATGGTTTGTATCTACCTACATAGTGAACAAATATAACATCATCAGGCATTGTAGCACTTTTATGTTTCATATTTAAAATATAGTTATATTTTTTATCAATATATAAACATTTTCCATCTAAAGCAATATTTAAAGCATCTTGGTCTTGCCATTTTAATTTATTGAAATTATTTGAGGAAAATAACATAGCTTTTTCAGTTATTTTTTCGGCATTCCATTTCTCTACATCAATATACATAAAACCAGAATTAAAATAGTTATTATTTTTTAAATTTAAAGTAGCTATTTGTTGTTTTTTTACATAAAGTAAATCACTTACTACAGCGACAATATTGTTATTTAAATTTATTTTAAATAACATGTTTAAATTGTTAAAACATTGAATATCGGCGTCAATATATAAAAAATTTTTTATTTTATTATTTAAAATTTTAGGCATGATCAATCTATTATACATAGCTTTAGTAAATTGTTTAGTGTATGACAAATTATCAAATAAGGAAGTATCTATTATATAAACTATAATAATAGAATTTGTTGTTTCAGCAAAAGTTTTTAATAATGCTTGTGAATTTTTATCTAAATAATCAATGAAAATATGAAAAATAATATTACTAAAGGGGTTATTATTTACTATGGAAGTCATAGATACGCCTAATGGTCTAATAAAGTTATTATCTATACCATAGGCAATATTCATAGAGTTATTGTAATTTATAGTTGTTTTTGTATTAAATATTATTTTTGCTTTAACTAATTTAGTCATTTTTTTATACTTTCTATTATTTATTAAATAATTTAATTCGTATTTTTTCTTTTAAATATTGTTTATAATAAACTGAAGCTAATTTATATTTACTATCCAGTAAAAAATATCTAGCTCGTTCTTTATATTTTTTATAAGATTTATTTTTTTGTTTTTTTTCAGGTCTTACAGTTAGATGATTTCCTCCAAAGCATTTTAGCCCATCATACCAATGATTGACATTATGTAATTCAAAAATAGTAGGTTCTTCATAATATGCCATTAACATAATAGTTTGGTCATCATCGCATAGACCACAGCGTGTTAAACTTATCATAGAATCTTTAGCAAGAGAAAATAGCTTTTTCCATAAATAATCAGGAGCTATTATAATATTACCTCGAATATATACATCCATACTGCGAATTATATCAAAAATAGGAATAGATGTATCTATTTTTTGGTAAGTAAATAAATGTATTTTAGGAGAAAAATCATATTGCCATAAAAAATTAAATTCTTTAGTGTTTATTAAGCCGTCACTACCACCATGATTAAAACCAAAATCTATCCAAGCAATCATACCTGTAGCATAGTTATGTTCAATTGCATCTGATATACAATAAGATTTTAACATCATTAAATAATTATAGTCCCAGTTATAAGCTTCTGGTCTTTTGGTGTCTTTATGAAAATTTAAAGCTATTTCATTATCCATAGCCTTTTTTATTCGATTATATAAATTGATATCCAAAGATTTAAAATCATTAACAATAATAATTTTTGTCTTTTCTTTTAAACCAAATTCTTCTCGAATATTTAATATTTCATCTTTAAATTGAGAAGATGTATATACTATTAGATTATTTTTCATTCTAGCCCAAAATTTGAAATAATTAATATATTGATTGTTCCCTCGCTCATATCCTTTAAATTTATCCCTTCCAATATCAAAATAAGCTGTTACTAATGTAAGTTCCATTGAAAAGCTCCTTTAATTAAATAAATGTTTGCTAATAATTCTTAATAAAATAATGAAAAGTACTGTGCTGTACAGTAATAATATATATTTTTTATTTATTATTTTTTTATTTATAGGTTTTTGTATATATATATATCTTAAATATAAAGAAAAAAGAGAGAAATAGATAGAAATTACACCTAAATTTGCTATATTATAATCAGATAAACCGCGTAATAAAATATTAACTGTCATTAAAAATATAGCCAATCCAAAAAAATCTTTATTCATGTACCAATTTTTAAAAGTATATATTAAAATACTACCAAACATATATATATATATGGCAGCACCCAAAATACCAATTTCTGATAAAAACATTACTATATCATTATGAGCATGAGGCATTACATACTGTCCATTTATTTTAGCATGTAAATCTTGTTTTAAGTTATTAATAGATTCATCAGATAAGGTATTGGTATCTATCATAGCATTTTTAAAATTATCTAAACCAACTCCAATAAATTTATTCTCTAAAAATAAATTAAATCCATCTCTTAAATAAAAATAATGACCACGAGTAGAAATATTGTTACAATCAAAAAGATTATTTATTTTAGTGTTTATATTAGCATTAAATGTGTATGCTGTTAATAAGCAAATTATTAATCCTAATAATAAACATAATTTTTTCCACCATGATTTCATATAGATAGATATTATAATTAAGATATCTATGATACAAATAAACCATGTCATTCTACTTCCGTTTGTATATAATGTTAATAATGTGATAAATAGAGTAATTACAACAAAAATTCTTTTATAATTAGTAAGATTTTTATTAATAAAAGTTACTAAAATTATAGGCAATTGTAACAGTAAAATACCAGCAAAATATAAAAGGCCCATATCGATACCACTTGTTCTATCTATATGATTAATAAAGTAGTCATATAATGAATAGAAGTCATTTATTAACATGCTAAAAAATAAAAAAGAAATCATCAAATAAATATGTTTTTTATTTGACACAAAAAGTAATATAGTAAAAAAAGGTATCATAGATTTTACTAATCGTTCATATTGAGATACAGAAGGATATTCTAAACCGTGAATTACTAACGAAAGAAATAATATACCTCCAAATACCATAATAGGGATTAAGTATTTTTTGAAAAATGACCAGTTAAAATTTATAGTATTATATTTTAATATTTTTATAAGACCTAATATAAAAGCTATTCTAGTAAAAGTATAACCAGTGGTTTCGCTAAATAAAAATGTAATAAAATACATTAAAATACTAAAAGTAATACAATGATCAAGGAATTTATCTAAATTTATCATTTTCTATTTCCTTTTTATAGTTATTATACATAATTTTTAAAGTGAAGTTTTCATATAAAAATTTATTAGCATTTTCAATAATTTGTTTTGTGATATTAGTACTACTTCTCATCTTTAAAATGGATTGAGCTAAATCATAAATATCATTTTCTTTTACTAATAAACCTGTTTTATTGTTAATTACAATTTCATTAACTCCAGGTACATTAGTAGCAATAATTGGTGTATGTGATGCCATTGCTTCACATAATACTAAAGGCAACCCTTCATAATGAGTAGCTAATACAAATAAATCAACTTTTGTTATTAAATCTGTAAAGTTGCCTTCTATAATTTGAATATGTTGTTCTAAATTATGTTTTTGAATATAATTTTGACATTTTTGTTTAGTTTTTCCAGTGCCCATTAAAAGTAAATGTATCGTTTCATTTTTTTCTTTTCTGAACCTCCCACGACTAAAGTCGCGGGGTTCTCGGTCAAGTATTCTAACGAATACAGTATCTCCGAGCTATCCCCATAGTTCCTACGGTTCTTGTATATGCTATTTAAGATTTAAGCTATGTTTAATATTCTTAATCCTTTATCCCTAAATCTAAGCCGACATATTTATTCGTTTTGATAAATTCAGGTTGGAATACATATGTACAGCATATAACAAGTGTTTATATATAATAATTGCCTATTTTAAATAACATATACAAGAA
>C._urophasianus_2_cecum__coassemble_84_pt1 | contig 26248 bp, 39 predicted proteins | sample C__urophasianus_2_cecum__metabat2_low_PE_006 | metagenome-assembled genome bin C | reverse complement strand
TCTTCATATATAAGAGTACCATAAATTAATCAAAAATCAAATTTTTAATAAAAAAACAGTAAAATTCCCTTGTAATTAAAGGTTTATTCTACTGTCTTTATTTTATTTCATGTTTTTATCCTGGGCGGAGGGGTCATCTTCTTGACATCACACTAAAAGTGTGATATATTATATATGAACCACTCGACCCTCGAATGAGGTAAAGGTGGTGTTTTTATTTAGGATAAATTACTAATCCATATTCATTATTATTGCTTGCTTTTGTATTATAAATTGGTGTTAAAATTTCCATCAATTTTTTAATATTATCAACAGTTAGCCAACTTTTAATTCTATTAGGTAATTCTTTTTTTAAATATACATATTTATAATATAAATTAATGATATAAGAAATAAAATCACTTATTTGTATAAAATAAGAATCAGCAGAGTCTTTTTCTAAAATATCCTCAATTAAATTTTTAATTGGCGCGTTATAGTAATTAGCAAAATGAGATGATATAGGGTTAAAGTTTCTGATTTCTCTAGCAGTTCTTCTCATTACATTAATTCTACCTTTATCAGAAATAATAATATATTTCCAATTACTATCATTTTCAATTCTTTGAATATTATAAGTTAGTGCGTTTTTTAAAATAGGGTATTCTGTATTAGTTATTTTTGTCTTATCAATTATTACATTTACACATTTTATATTTAGATTAGCTATTATTGTTGCGTATGCAGATAGTATTCGTTTTCTTGTGATGTTATCCCATTTATATTTTCTATACGGATTTTTGTCAGTGAAAAAATTTGCTGTATGAAATTCTTCTTTAATATGTAACCCATAGTTTTGTTTAAGAAATTTGCGTAATTCTTTTATTTTGCTAAAATTGGTTTCCCAATCAGTATCTTGCATGTAAATGCTAGTTAATATAAATGTTTCACTTGAATAATTTTTAATACCATCATCACCAGATTCATCAAAATAAGCAATGACACTCATTTATACCACCACCTTTCATATTTATAGTCTTACTTTGGCGAGGGGAGCCACCTTTTTTATTGTAGTATTTTTTCTTTTTCCTTTTCAAATTCTTCTTTTGTGATAATTTTATCATCATATAATGATTTTAATTTTCGCAGTGTGTCATATTTGTCTTGGGTTTCTTGTATAGATGTTTTCTGTTTTGATGGCTGTTTGGTGGCAATTTTAATTCCAGTTAAATCAAGCTTTTTATAATAATAGAAATGTAACAGTGCTAAAATGATTCTTACAACATCTCCTATTGTAGCTCTACCAACTCCAATTATACTTAAAATTGTAAGTATAATTAGTACAATGCCCATAGTTAATACAAAACGGTTTTTCTTGTTTTTAAATTCACTTTTGGCCAAGCTTATTAAAGTATTTATTCCGCCATATATACATATTGCAAGAAATAAACCAGTGAATAAATCACTATTTTTAATGACACTGGTTAAAAAAGGTGTCATTAAAGCGGTTATTACCCCATTTATTATTATTGAAACAATTATATAATCAATTAGCAATATAACGGCAGGCCATTTTTGAATTTTATTTTTATGTTTATCATACAAGTAAATAATTATGTATGGTAATATAGCAACCAAAAATATTGTACATGATATAATGTCTTCATAAGCCATAACGCTTCACTCCTTATTTTCCAGCAAAAATTTTACGTATCTATCTGCCTCATCTTCAATTCCCTCTATTTTAAAATCTAAACATATTTTATCTAAATGGCATAGTTCTAAATGGGCAAATTCATGAAGCAACGTAGTTGCATATTTATCTTTTGAAATATTTGAATTAATTACAATCAAATTTATATTTCTATAATTAAAACAGAACCCATAAATTCGTCTTGGCAAATCAACGGTTATAGTTTTAATATTATTGTAATTTATATAATCACTTTGTGATATTTCTCCGTTTAATAGTGATATAAGCACTAGCGCCTCTCCTTTCTTATTCTTTAAGCACGGATACTGCTGTGCTTATTTTTATTATCGAGTTTATTTTGAGCTTTTTCAATTCGCCCTTTAATACCATTTTTAGTTCCATCATCAGTAATGCCTAATGATAATAAATAATTGCATATATCGATTATTTCGCTATATTTTTCTTGTTTGTCTAACAAACGAATCATATTTGTTATATTTTTATCACAATAGTTAAATTCGCTTTCAATTTTGCTAATTTTGGCTTCTTTTTTATCATATTCTAATGTTTTAGGTAGTAATTGCAACAGTTGATTACATAACTCTATATATTTATCTGAATATTTATTAAATATGTTTTTTTGGTTTATTGCCTTACTATATAAGCCACTATACATAAGTTCTTCGCTAATTTTAAATTGTTTATCTGAATATTTTTTATATTCAGCATTTAAGTTACGTAATTCGGCGTCTCTTTTATAGCGCTTTTCGCCAAGCATTTTTTCTTTTTGCCTTTCTGTAGATGAATAAATATTGTTCTTTTTGCTTTTTTTAAATAATCCAAACATTATTTGTCCAACTCCTTATCAACGTCTTTTTTTATGGCATTAATAACGTTAATTATCGTCTTTTTTTCGTCATCTGTAAGGTCTTTTGCTTTGCTGAACAAAACCTTTTCTAAATCATCATCATACCTTATGCTTTGATTTTCCTCGTTGCTTTTCCCTAATAAATAGTCGGTGGACACATTAAAATAATTAGATAATTTTAATAGTGAGTCATTATCCGGTTCGGCTATCCCATTTTCCCATTTACTTACCGCTTGAGATGTTACACCTACAATGTCCCCAATTTCTTTCTGAGAAAGTCTGTGTTTGGTCCTCAATAATCTCAAATTGTCAGAAAATTTCATATGGATTCTCCTTTCTAGTTCATTATACAACCATTTGTTTAACGATTTCAACCAAAAATTAAAAAAATAAAAAAAAATTCTATTATTTTGGTGTTGACAAATGAAACCACAAGTTGTATAATGTAATTGTAGTCAAGAATAGCTACAAAAAAAGAAATCAAGTCTAAGTTTGGCGACCGAACTTGATTTCAATTCAAAGGTTAAAGAGTTCTAAAATTTCAAAGGATACAACTATTTTTTAATAATCGTAATTGAAATTAAAGAAATCTTTATATTTAAAGACTTAATAAAATCTTTAATAAAATTCTTTAACAACAACTCCTTTCTTTGTTAAAAGAACTCTTTAACATTATTAATTATACAACAAATGGTTACTAAAAAGCAAGCGAGGTGAAATATGAAAAAACGAGAATGGCTAATTACAAAGAGGAAGAAAAAAGGGTTGTCGCAAAAAGAGGTGGCACGACTTATTAACGCAACACAGCAGATGTATAGTTATGTTGAGAATGGAAGACGAACACCATCAACGAAATTAGCTAAAAAAATAGCTGATGTCTTAAACTTCAGTTGGACAAAGTTTTATGAGGATTAGGAAAAAGGTAAGTAAATGAAAGAAAAACAAATAGATATCTCCCTACTATAGTTCAAAAGAATCGCCTCACATTCTAAAAACATTTTAGCATAGGCAATAGGAAAGTTAGAAAGGGGTTGATTAAATGAACGTATGGATACAAGCACTACAATAAAGTCCTAGCACGACAAAAAGGTACATAAAATTTAATGGAGGTGATTATATGAAAGTCACTATACACAATAAGCCAAACGATTTGGCAGAAAAAATGGCAAAAAAAATAATTGAATTAATTGAAAAAAGAGAAAATGTAAAAATAATTTACACATTAAAAAATGCAGAAGATTAGTTCTGCAAACATTGGACAAGCCTTAAAAATAAGGCGAAGTAAAACAGTTATTTTTATAAATAACTAAAAAAATTATATCAAAAATTAAAAAATAAATCAAGAAAGGGGATATATATGAAAGAAGTTATTAAATGTAAATGGGTATGGTTGTTATTTGTTATGGTTATAGGAACCGTTTGGATAAGCTGTTAGGAGGGATAATGTGAAAAATGAAGATAAAATAACAGAAAATTTATTAAAGCTTTGGAGAGAAGTGTATAGAGAAAATCAAAAAAACAAACAAAAAGAAAAACAATGTATCAGACAATATGACATACATGACTTAAGACAAAGAATTATAGATTATTTAATGACAAGAAGGTCTTTTGACACCAACGAAATAGAATTAGCAAAATTAATTTTAAAAGATTAAAAAAAGATAAACAAACTAAGGAAATTATAACACAGAAATAGGGGTGAAACATGAATAAAGAAAATACAGTAAATAGCTTCACATTTTATTTAGATTACTACAATCTAATAGACACAATGCCACTTAAAGATAAAAAGGAGTTGGCAGTTGCGATTTTAGATTATGTGTTTAAAGATGAAATACCAAATTTAAAAGGACATAATCAGGCAATATTTAATACTTTAAGTAAGCAATTAGACTGTAGCAAGAATAAATCAAAATCAGCTAAAAAAACAAATCAAAAAGAAATCAAATCAAAATCAAATGAAAATCAAATAGAAGTCAAAAAGGGTAACAAAACAAGTATTTTAAGTTTTAAGTTTTATATTTCTAGTTTTATAGTTTCTAATTTTAAGTTTTTAGATAATAACAATAAACAAAAAATAGAAAATAAAATAATGGACTGGGTTAAATATAAACAAGAAAAAAATAAACCATACAAAGAGCAAGGTTTAAAAAGTTTATTAACCCAAATTGAAAACAAAACTAGAGAATATGGTGTCGAAAAAATAATTAATTTAATCGACGAATGTATGGCAAATAATTATCAAGGAATTATATTCGACAAATTAAAGCAAGAAACCCAAAAAGAAACAGCTTCGGAAAAAATGAAGAGACTGGAAAAAGAAGCTGAAGAATACGACAAGTTGGAGGCGATGAAAAATGACCAAAAGTGAAACGATACACTTTTTGCAAAAAATAAAAGCATATTATCAAAATTTCATCATCGAAGATTATGTTGTGAATGAATGGGCAGATAGATTAAAACCGTATTCAGTTGATGATGTTTATCGTAAGTTTGACGAACACTTAAAAGGCGAAAAGAAAAACGAAATACCGAAGATACATTTTATCACCAAGTTTTTAAAAACGCCTGAGCAAAAAGTAAGCAGTGAAAAAATTAACATCAGATGTAGCGTGTGTGGAGATATTGTAGAACTAGCAGAGCATGATAAACATTTAGCTAGACATAATTCGATAATCTATATCAAGCAGAATGAAAATCGCATAGGAAAGACCTTTAACGAAAGCAAATTGTTTGAGGCTAGTGATACTGAGTTTGATAGGTTTTATCAAAAATTTTTGCAAGAGTTATATGTCATTTCAAAAAATCAAGAAGAAAAGGACAGATTAGAGCAAATAATCTTTACGGTGGATTAAATGGCAGTAAAGGAGTTTAACGAGTTGTTAAAAACAACTGATTTACAGAAAATAATTTACATGCACTGCAATTTAAAAATCAATCTAACGGACAAGCAGTTAAGCAAAGTTTTAGATTTGAAGAAGAAAAAGGAGGCAGAACAATGGAAGAGTTAATTTACAATTACTTAACCGTTAATTGTGTTGGATATGAGAACAGAGTTAAGGCAAGAACAATAATGCGAAAGTTTGGAATAAAAGACAACAAGACCTTTAGAAGTTACATTCAGGCGATTAGAGAAGATTATAACTACCCAAGACTTATTGGCAGTGAAGCTGGTAAGAGCGGTGGTTACTGGATAATCGCAAATAAACAAGAGTTTGATGAGACAGTACATCACTTATACGCAAGAGCGTTAGAAATGCAGAAAAACTGCAAAATCATGAAGAAAAAATGGAAAAGGAAAGAGGGATAGAAAATGTTTGATGGGCTAGATATAAGAGAATGGCTAGAATTAAATGCAAGGTTGCAAACGAAGAAGAACGATTTAAGAAAAGCTTTAAAAGAAAAAGGAATTTTGAAAAAAGAAGGAAATAATAAATTTGATAAATATGCTTATTTTACTGAAGCACAATACAAAGAATTATTTACTGAATTGTTTAGCGAAAATAATCTTGAATTAAAATTTGACGAGCTTGATTATTGCACATTCGAAGGCACTGAAAAGCAAGCAAACGGTCGTATGCCAAAATTGATATTTAGATTATTTGATACTGAAACTGGATTCTATGAAGATACGCATATTACAGGCGAGGGTATTGATAAAGGCGATAAAGCAGGTTACAAGGCTTATACAGGAGCTTTAAAGTACTATTTGGCAACAACGTTTATGGTTGCCACTGGTGACGACCCAGAAACCGAAAGCATAAGTGCAACAATGAACGAAAAAAATATGACTTTAGAAGAAGCACAAAATTATGTATTAAACTTTGGAAAACATAAAGGGAAAAAATTAACCGAAGTTCCAGAAGATTATTTAGCTTGGTTATATGGTGGTGAAAAAACCGATGAAGTTATCAAAAAAGCTATTGAATTATTAAATCAAGATAAAACTGATGAAGGACTTACACCTTACGACTTTATGCTTGATGAAAATACGCAAAATGAAAAATTAAATTTAATAAACAGGCTTAATGAACTAATGCTTCAGGCTAATCAAGATCACGAAAAATTATATCAACACTACAAAGTTAAAGAGCAAAAAGAAATGTCTATCGAGCAATTAAAAGATGCAATTTCTAAATTAGAAAAGAAGGTGGCTTAAGTGGACGAAGTTTATATAAAAGTCAAAGATACAATTTTTGAAGATTTATTCAGAAATAAAGACATTGTATCAATTGACGAAGTACTTACTGAACTTGAAAATTTAATGTACGAAAAAGAGCATTTAGAAGAGCAACTTAGCGATTTAGAAAAAGATGTTGAAGAAAATTACGAACATAAAAAAATTGACATCTATGATTATTACGGTATCAATGAAAGAGACTTTTAGGAAGGGTGATATTATGAATAAATGCGTGCTTATAGGACGTCTTAGCAATGCACCGCAAAAACGACTTACCGACACCGGCAAAATGGTTTGTAGATTTAATTTAGCTGTAACAAGGCGATTCAAAGATCAAAACGGAGATTATGAGGCTGACTTTATCAATTGCGTAGCTTTTGGAAAAACTGCTGAGTTAATTAGCGAGTATTCAAAAAAAGGCGACCGCATAGGTGTTGAGGGCAGGATACAAACAGGTAGTTATATAGACCAAAGTGGCAGTAAAAGATATACCACAGATGTGGCAGTTGAAAGAGTTGAATTTTTGACCCAGAAAAAGCAAACAGTTGTACAAACAGGTGCACAAGCCGACAAAGAAGAACAAACAGATATATTTGCCGATTTTGGAAACGAGATAGACCTAGACGATAATTTCTTAGACTAAGGGGTGGTTAAATGATAGCTAAACCAAGGGAGTTAGCATATAAACTTGTTGATTTAGATAAGGACAAGCTATATGAATTAAAAGAGTATAAGTTCCAGCGAAATAACAAACAAAATGCTAAATATTGGAAATTGCTTTATGAACTTGCTAAAGCCTTACACATGAGTGTTGAACAGTTACATTTTCAAATGCTTAAGGACTATTCATCAAGGTATCAAATATGCGTACCACATGGGCAAAAGCTCCGTGGTATACAGTATTTTGAGAAATCCGGAACTAGGAAAAGCGGTAACAACTTGTGGGATATCTACATAGTCTATACACCAAGCCATGAACTTGATACGGCAGAGTTTGCATTTCTAATGGGCGGTTTAATTCAAGAATGTGAGCAACAAGGAATAGATACAGTATCACCAGATGAGAAAAAGGAACTTCAAGCAATAGTACATGAGGCGATGAAAAATGGAAATACCAAGAAAACTCAGAAAACAAGCAGACGAGTTTTATGAAGCGTTTGACAACACAGATTATGTGGTTGATTATAAGGGACAATATTTACCCAAGAAAGGCGATGTATTCACGATTAGACATTACCACCATATCGATAGAAATAGGTCAAATAACGTCCTTTGGAACATAACCCCACTTAGCTATCATGACCACATTATTGAAGTACATTCAAGGAATAACAAAGAAATATTAGAGGGTATTTATGAATTCATGGTCGAAAAGTTTCCAGAGCATGAAGAACATTATAGAAAGTACTTAAAAAGGAGCTGATAAAGTGAATTTTAAAAAAGACAGAAGAAGAGCTGATTCAATGTCTACTATACGGCATAAATGCAAATGTGGACATACGGTTTATATTCCCGCAAGATGTAAATTTGTGTATTGTAATTGGTGTTTTAGGAGAGTGCTAAATGATAAAAGAGCTTAAAGAGGCTGACGAAATAATAGATGAAATAAATGGCATAACTGATGAGGCTGTTGAAATGTTACGTACCAAATTAGAAAAGACCACAAGTAGCATATCAGATATAAGCGTACAAGGTAGCCACAAAATGCACTCGAGAGAAGACGCACTACTTTTATTAGCTGAAATGACATCAATGTTAGATGAAGCCAAAGAGGGTTTAAAAGGTATATATAAGCGTATACCAAAGGAAGACAGGAATTTAAAAATATATTTTGACAAGGTTTACTTCAAAATGAATAATGCACAATTAGAATTGAAATATGGAATTAGTAAAAGACAGGTAAATAGGATAATAAAAGAAATCGAAAAAAATAAGTAAATGTCCCCACGATGTCCCACCTATGTACTAAAATGTTGTAAGATGGAATAATTATAAAGAGTTCCATCGTTCTCATGCTGAGAATAGCCCCTTTTTCTAGTGCTACCTTAGTTGGTAGCTTACTAAACCGCTTATGCGGTTTTTTATATCGCAGAGTGGAGCAGATAGTAGCTCGTTGGTCTCTTTAGCCAAAGGTCGGTGGTGCAAGTCCATCCTCTGCAACCAAATGACAATAAAGGTGGTGATGTTAAAGCAAAGAGCTTTCAAGAGCAGTGATGAATTTGAAGCCAAAGCAAAAGAGTATATTAGTTGGTGCAATGAAAAAGGTCGCTTGGCTAATGTTGCTGGATTTTCGGTTTATGCAGGTATTAATCAAGATACTTTTTACGCACAAAAAGAATATTACTCCGAGGCTTTTAAAAAAGTAAACGACATGCTAGAAGATGAAGCTTTAAATAATAAGGCTTTAAATGATACACGTATTATTTTCTATATGAAAAACAAATGTGGGTATAAGGACAGACAAGAGGTAAACACCGCTAATTCAAATAGAATAGAAATCATAAACGACTTACCGATTGATTCAGATGAAGATAAGTAGTCAAATAGCTCCGTCATTTTATAGAACATTCAATAGTCATAAAACTCATCAGATTTATAACGGTGGCCGTGGTTCTACAAAAACTTCAATGATTAGTTTAAAAGTAGTCTATAATTGTTTAAACGAAAACAACTGTTCTGCCATCATTTTAAGAAAACATCAAAATCAGTTAAGAAAATCAGTATATAAAGAAATTAAAAGAGCCTGTACGAGGCTTGGATTGATAGAGGGTACTCATTACGTGAACACGACATCACCGATGGAGATAAAATTTATGCAGAATGGTAATACGATTTATTTTGCTGGTGGTGATGATTTTGAAACAGTTAAAGGAACTATTGACGAAAATAAGCTAATTAAAATAGTTTGGTTTGAAGAATTAACCGGTTGGGATAATTCAGAAGATATAGATCAAATCGTCGCAACATTCACACGTGGAAATAATGATTGGTTTATGGCTTTATATTCATATAACCCACCTAAAAATAAATTTGCTTGGATAAACAAATGGTGTGCCTCTATGAAGTTAAGAGATGATTGTTTGATTTCTGAGACCGACTATAGAACAGTCCCCAAAGAATGGCTTGGCCAGATGTTTATCGATGAAGCCGAGCGAATGAAGACATTTGATAATAAACGTTATCGATGGATTTACTTAGGCGAAGTGATAGGAATGAAAGGTATGATATACAATCCTGAATCAATAGAATATGTTGATGAAGATTATATATTTAAAAATGATTTAAAGATAATTTATTTAGACTTTTCAGTAGATGGTGGACATCAAACGTCTGCAACAGTTTGCGGATGTTATGGTTATGCAAATGATGGCTATTGGTATCGATTAGATACTTACTATTATTCGCCTCATGAAAAACCTAAGAAAAAATCGCCTAGCGAGCTTTCAAAGGACATATTTAACTTTGAAATAGCAATGATAACAAAATGGCAAACTGGCGAAGATCAAGAAACTATTGATAGTGCCGAGGGAGCTTTAAGAAATCAGTTATATGCCGATTATGGTAAGAGATTCCACCCAGTAAATAAAGGCAAGAATAAAGAAGAATTAATTGATTACTCACAAACTTTTTTAGCCAGAGGAAGATTTAGAGTATTATTAAATAATAATAATAAAATTTTCAAAAAAGAAAATGAAAATTATATGTGGAAAGAAGGCACTGTTGAAAAAGGCAAACCTGAGCCTGATAAAACAGAAAAGGAATTTATTGGCGAAGAGCCTTATTACAATAGTTGGTCAAATGACTATTCATATTATTATGCAGATCATACACAAGACGATTTTCAATATTGGGTAAAAGACAATTTAAGTAAATTAGGAATAAAGGAGTAGTTTATGAAGAAACGGCAATTAATAATAGACAATCAAAAATTAAAAAAACATATAGATGAATTGCATGATGTGATGGTTAAACAAAATGCAAAAATCGCAGATTTAGAAAGCCAAGGAAGACAAGAAATTTTAAAAAATTACGACTATGCGATTTTAATAAAAAGAGGGAAAACTTTTTTGTTAGAAAAGGGCGTAGAAGAAAAGAAGATTAGTTATTTTAAGCTAGAACAAGCCGAAGACGAATGCCCACAAATAATAATTGAGAAAAAACTCATTTAACAAGAAGTAGGTGGTTAGAAAGAAACTTTATAAAGACATACAAAATCAGCTTAGTAAAAAGGGAATAAATATAGTAGTTGGCAACATTTATGATATGATGGCTGTTTGGAAGAGCTGGTATCGTGGCAATGTCAACGACTTCCACTATTACAACATGAAAATGGCAGACGGTACGACTAGGCAATGTGAGCGGTTAACATTAAATATGCCTAAGAAAGTTTGCGAAGATTTTGCAAAATTATTATGGTCTGAAAAAGTGCAAATTTCACTGGACAATAAAGCAAACACCGAGCAATTGTTAGAGGTTCTTAATTCAAAAGAAAATAATTTCATGGTAAATTTTCCTAATTTCTTAGAACGTGTATATGCTTTAGGGACCGGCGTTACTGTCGAATATACCAAAGAGGGAAAAACAATTATAGATTATATCGACGGTGATGTAGTTCTTCCCTTCGATTATACGAATAGTTATATCAACGGTCTAATAACTGTAAGTCGTTGGGAGAAAGGTGCTGATACCGATAAACGTTATTTCACACACTTAACATATCATTATTTTAAAAACAATAAATATATTAAACTCAATGAAGTGTATGTATCTAGCGTTGATACCTTGCTTGGCAGAGAGTTAAATTTTGAGGAGATAATGCCGAACGTTCAAGAATACGAAGTATATGACACAGACAACCCTCATTTCCAAGTTTGGGAACCTTTAATTGCTAACAATTTTGATACTGATAGTCCCATGGGATTAAGTGTGCTCGCTAACCAAATTGATAAATTCAAAGCTATTGATACAAAGTACGATAGTTTTCACCGCGAGTTTAGGACTGGCAAGAAACGTGTGTTAATTGATAGAACTGCCGTTAAAAGGAGACCCGACTATAATAGCAAAGACGGTAAGATAAATCTTGTTAGTTATTTCGACACAGATGATGAAGTTTATGTGGCGATTGCCGGAATGGACAATCAACCAATCAAAGAGATTGACTTTAATTTACGCTATCAAGAACATATAAGTTCAATAAATGCTGAACTTAATTATTTATCAGCCGGCGTAGGATTAGGCCAAAACTTTTACAACTTCAATGGTCAAGGAGTTAAGACTGCCACTGAGGTAGTGTCAGAAAACAGTGATACTTATCGCACAAAGGTACATCATCAAATAATGATACAAGACGGCTTAGAGGGGTTAGTTAAAGCAATATGTGAATTAGAGAATATACCTTATACATCAGTAAACATTACCTTTGATGACAGTATTATTGAGGATGAGAACACACTTATAAATAGAGGCATTATGCTTTATCAAAACAAAGTTATTTCACTTGAAAAATTTATGAAAAAATACCTTCATTATAGCGAGGCAGAAATTCAAGAAGAGATGAAGAAAATAGAAGGCGAAAATAAATTGGTCCAACCGGAAGGCATAGACTTCTTTGGTACGGCTAATCAAGAAAATGGGTGATGTGATTGTCATCAGATAAACTCGAAAGCCAAGAAGAAAAAATTGAAAGAATCTATGTTGACATGGAAAACGAGCTACTTTTAAATATTGCTAAAAAAATAGCTCAAGGAAAGCCGATGGAAATAGACAAGTGGGACGAAGAAACAAATCAGCCAGTATATGGTAGTGGTAATGTTAATGAATGGCAATTAGAACGATTAAAAGAGCTAAACGGGCTTAATGAACAAAATGCTAAAATTATTGCTAAATATTCTGGCAAAACCGTTAAAGAAATCGAAAAAGTCTTTGATAGAGCGAAAGAAATCGGAACAGAGGCTAACAAAGATATTTTAGAATATGGAATAAAGGCTGGAATATTGAATGAAGTTAATCCGAGAACTGAAGAGCAACAAGTAAATAGTGTATTAAGCTCTGCTGTTCAAGAGGTTTTAACTACCTTTAATAAGCAAAACAATAGTTTATTAGCAAGTGCCGGCAATGAATACATGGACATCATTAATAAAGTATCTTCCCAAGTGTTAGCTGGCACCAAAACTGTTGAAAAAGCCATGCAAGAAGCGGTTAGTAAGCTAGCAGAAAAAGGACTTACTGGATTTACTGCTAGGAACGGTGCTAGATGGTCACCTGAAGCGTACACAAAGATGGTACTTAGGGCAAATACACAAAATACTATAAATCATATTCAAGAAGAACAAATGGCTTTAGCGGGCAATGACTATTGGGAAATCAGTAGTCACGGTGGTGCCAGGCCTAAATGTGCTGATGATCAAGGTCAAATATTTTCAATCAGTGGTGACACAAGACCTATAGTTGATGGGAGAGGCAAAAAAATTAAAGTTAGGCCGTGGTCTAGTTCTAGTTACGGTCAGCCTGACGGAATATTAGGAATAAACTGTGGTCATTCCCGAAGAGCCTTTATTCCGGGGTTATCTATTCACCGAGATAATCCAGTTCCAAGAAAAGAAAATGATAAAGCTTACATTGAAAAGCAAAGACAACGTCAATTTGAAAGAACTATTAGGAACAAGAAAAGAGAAATAGCAATGCTTAAGCAAACTGGAGCAGAAGATAGTTATATTCGCATGAAGCAAAATAGTTTGAGTAATATTAGAAAAGAATATTTAGATTTTTTGAATAAAACTGAGAGAACTAGAATAACCGCTAATGAGTGGATTGGAAGTACTAAATTAAATCTGAAATCAGAAATTAAAAGAACAGTAATAAAAAAAGATACGAATTCTATTATAAATGACACAAGAAGTATAGTTTCAAACAGACTTCAGACTAGAACAAAGGGTGTAAAAATTAATAGAATTAATAAACAATATAGCTATTATGAACCTAGCACTAATAAAATAAAATTGGGAAATAATGCCGATGAATATACTTTAATACATGAATTAGGACACAAGTTAGCAAGTACATTTACAAAAGAAGAAAAAAAAGAGTATAATAGACTTATTAAAAATAAATTTTCAAATTATAAAAAAAGTGATTTTAAAAAGATTAAAGGTATGTCTGGTGAATATTGGATACTTAAAAATACTTCTAAATTTGTTAGTGCATATCAAACTAGAATATATGATAGTAAATTTTCCTTTGTATTAGGGAAAGCAAATACTCATTTAGCTTTAGAATATATTAGTGAAGGATTAAAATATTATTATAAAAATCCAGCATTGCTAAAAAGAAAAGATAAAAAATTGTATGAATTTATTGATAAGGTGATAAAAGATGAATAAAGAATTGGTTGAAAAATTATTAAATACGAAAACGGAAGAAGAATTTTTGGAAGTTTTAATTTTACAAGATGAAGAATATGAATTTCATAAAGAATTGTGGGACAAAAAAGTTATAAAACACTTTTTAAAATTATCTAACATGTCTAAAGATGAATTCGATAAACAATTTATTCAATATCCCCCAATCGATGATTTTGATAGCACCAATTAAGGTGCTTTTATTATACGCTACTTTATAGGTAGTGTGGGAACATATTTACTTTTTCCCTTTCTCCGCATGTTTCCACAGTGCTTATAAAGGCACTTTGCAGAACGTGTTATACGTTTTTTTATATGTCTTTTACTTAGTTAGACAATAAAGAAATTAAGGTGTGGGACTTACTTTGTTACCCAAATAAAAACTTAGGAGGTATTATGGAAAATAATCAAGAACCAGTTACTCAGACTGCTGAAAAAACTGAGGCGACAGTTACAGAACCTGTTGAAAAAACTGAACAAAAAACGGAGGTTAAGACATTTACTCAAGAAGAGGTAAATGCTATGATGGCTAAGGAACGCAGTAAAATGCCTTCAAAAGAGGATTTAAAAGCGTTTAACGATTGGAAAGAAAGCCAAAAGACCGAAGCAGAAAAGCAAACGGAAAGAGCTCAAGAGTTTGCAAAAATTCAAACTGAAAAGAATGAACTTTCACAATTAGTTAAAATATACGACGCCGGTGTCACAGGAAAAGACAATGTAGAGTTTATTCAATTCAAGGTTTCTAAAATGGAAGGGGATTTTGATGAGAATCTAAAAACTTATTTAGAAGAACATCCAAATTACTTACAAAAAGAAACTGAAAAAGAAGCTCCACAAACTACAGGAGATTCTGTTAAAAAAATTAGTTCAAATGCCGATGAAGACGGTGTGACAGCTATTTTAAAAGCTAAACACCCAGATATTTTTTAGAAAAGGAGTTGATTTGAAAGGCAAATGAAATTAGTGCAAATGGTACTCATAACAGACAAGAACGTTATGCAAATACGATTGTTAAATTAATGAGACCTTCATTAAAAATTAGAAATACATTTTCAAGAGACTATGTCGGTAATCCAACCGCTGGAGCTGTAAATGTACCAGTACGTGAAACGGACGTAAAAATGAGAGATTACGACATTAAAAATGGATTAAGTTTAGAGCAGTCAGCAACAACTTATTTGAATATTCCAATCACTAAAAATAAAGGTATAAATGAGTTAATTGATGGATATGAGGCAGCAGCCGTACCTGATAACTTAATGGCTCAAAGATTAGAAAGCGCTGCATATTCAAGTGCCAAAACTTTAGAAGACGATGCCATTTCAGCTTTGCTTAGCAAATGTACAGAGTCTACTCAATATGATTGTACAAAAGAAAATGTTTATGAGAACATTGTAAAAGATATTGCTAATATTGCTAAATTAGGTGTGGATAAAAACCGTATGTATGTTGCAATTTCATACGATACCGAAAGTATGCTTTTAACTGATGAAAAATATTCAAATACAGCTAGTCAAATTGGTGCAGAATTAGCGCGTGAAGGAGTGGTCAATAAAATTAACGGTGTTAAAGTTATCACTCAAGATTTAGGCAAAGATAGCTCAGAAAAAGATATCGAATATATTGTATATGCAACTGAATGGTGTCAAGCTATTGATGAATGGAAGGTAAATCCTGTCGTTGTTGATTTAACAGCAGGGTCATCTGATTACATTGGCGCTAGTGCATTAAAAGGCCGTTTCGTATTCGAAGATGTTGTTACGAACGATAAAGCAGTTATCGTAAAAAAACAAGGTAACCCATCTCGAAGTGTTTAAGTACTGGTAAAGATGGACAGAATACTACATCTGAATAATTCAAGATAGGAGTGGTACTATGATAACGAAAGAAGAATATAAAGAATATTTTGGAGTGGATACTGCTCCTTCTAATCTTGCAAGATTAGAATTTTTAAGTTTAAATACAATAAAATCATTGATAACACGGCCTTTACCAATAAAAGGTTGCCCGTTTTATGATGATTTTAAAAGAGCAGTAATGGAACAAATTAACTATTACTACTTGAATTCTGACTTGCTAGATAGCACTAAAACTGGTGGCTACACATTAGGGAGCTATTCAGAAAGTGCTTCAGCAAGTGATACATCTGAAAGCATGGATAGATTAAGCCCTGTCGCATATGAAATTTTATTAAATTGTGGGCTTTTACAATGCTCATTAGGGAGGTGTTGCTGTGGCTAAGTATAAGCTAGGAGCCATTATAAAAGATGTGCCTGAAGGCTCAGAAAAATGGTATAAAATGGCTGGATGGAAAAAAATCGAAACAAAAAAACCAAAAAATACAGGTGTTAAAGATGATAAGACCAATCCCCAAAAGACTACTACCGCATAATTGCATTTATAAACAGTATTTAGGTAATAATGGCGAAGGTGATGAATGGGATGAAGATATACTTTTACAATCTGTAAAGATTGAAGAGAAAACGCAATTAAAAGTCACTTCAAATGGCCGTGAAATAGTTGGCAATGCCCGCTTGTTTTATGATTTAACTAATTCAAATGGGCTTACTGATGTGCCCTCTCAAAATAGTAAAATAGTATATAACAGTCATGAATATCGTGTAGTTGATACTGATGTTTTATGTGGTGAACAAGAAACTCCACATCACTATGAGGTAATGCTTAAATGAGTAAAGAGTTTAAAGATATTAAAAGTGCTTGCAAATGGTTGAAAGATGTCATGGATGCATGTGCAAATGAAACTAGAACAGCCGTTGCCGAACAACTTTATGCCGATAGTAATGAATTTACCTATCGCGAAAGTGGGACTATGTATAAAACTGGTCGCACGAATAGCGAGTTTCAAAAAGGGTATGTAATTGAACGTAGCCCATATGTAAGAAGACGTTATTATGAGGGGGGTAAGGCAGGTGCTGGAAACAGAAAAGCAGAGCCAAGATGGTTTGAAAAAACATGGAGCAAGTATAAAGGTGATTATGAGCAAATGTGCGTAAATTCATTTAATAAAATGAAAGGTGGAAAGTAGCATGAATTTAGATAGCTTAATTACATTGTTAAGAAATGAAATAGGAAATATAGGCTATAAATGTTATTCACCTGATTTACCGCAAACTGATGAAATCTGCATAGCAATTTCTGTAGGGCAAGGCACGAATTTATCTTCACTAAATTCAAAAATCATATATAGTGATATACCTTTTTCACTGCTTATAAGAGGGACCTTTAACGACAAAGAAACAAGACATATTGCTGACGATATTTTTAACCGTATTCATCATAAAGAACATTTAAGTGATGATGTTTTGGACATTATAATTATATCTTGTGCAACACCCAATTATGCTTTTAGAGATGAAAACCAAAGAATTTATTACAATATCAATTGTACTGCTAAAGTACAGTGGAAGGAGGAACCATAAAGGCTACATATGAAAGTTCAGTTAAAAAATTTATTATACAATTTGACGTGAGTGAGAATATCACTCCCGATTGGCAAGATTTAATCGCACTTACATTAAGTTATGATCAAGGTGAAACCTTAGACACATGGCAAGATTTATATAATGTGCTATCAAACAACGTTAAAACTGGATTAGACCCAACTTGGTCAGTATCAGTTAAGTTAGATAAGTCAAGCCCCGTTTGTCAATTTATCTTAGCAAAGGAATTTGCGGTAGGAGCTGAAGCAACTGCTCATACAAGAATCGTTAATTTGCTTAAAGGTGAAAAAGGCAAACAAATTGAATTTACCTCAACATTAAGCTCAATCACTTATGAAGCAAGTGCTGAGGAAGTTTTACAGGTGGATTTTGACTTAAAAGTTTACGACAATTCAAGCTTCAAAGAGACTGATTATGAAGCGGGTCAGTCAGTTTAATTATTAATAGAGTAGGCTGGTCTAGTCTACTCTATATTTTTATATGAGGAGGATAAAGATGATTGTTTTAACAAAAAAAGAATATGATATTGAAGAGCCAATTCAAGTCAAAAATGAAAATGGCGATTTAATAGTTGATTATATGATGAAAATTACTCCTGATGAGAAATTAAAAATAAGAGATTTAATATTCGATGAAAATGACGTAAAGGTTGGGAGAAAAATGAGTAAATTACAGCGAGAAGGCAACATAGATGAATTAGAAAAGTTAGAAGCTAAAAGCCTTGAAAATGCAAAGGCAAGACAAGAAGAATTTGAAAAAATTATTTTTAAAGACGAAAGGGAAAAAATTAAAAAAACAGCCGGTGAATCTGCCTATTTAGATTTAGTTAGTATGCTTTTAGATTTTTTCGTCAGGACCTTTGCAGAAAAACAAGCCTCACAGATGAATACTTTAGCTACTCACCTTCGGAAGATTTCGAACAGTTAAATCTTTTAAAAATTGATGACAAAGAATATAAACTGAATATAACATTTAAAACAATGATGAAATTGTTTGAGTTAAGTAAGCAAAATAGTCAAGAGAGCATTTCAAAATGTTTAGAAATTTTAGGTATAACAGATTTGCCAGTGCCTGAGCAGAGCATTGTTTTAGATGAAATAACTAAATATATTTTCGATATAAATCAAAAAAACTCTTCAAGCGAGAAGACTTTTGATTTTTATTATGATTATGGCTACTACTTCCCAGACTTCATCGAAAAATATGGAATTAACTTAAACAAAGATGAAATAAGTTGGTGGGAATTTGACAAGTTATTAGATTGGTGCTTTAGAGATGAAAATTCAAGCCTTTATAATCATATGGAATTTAGGCTTTATAAAAAACCATCTAAAAATATAAAAACTGCAGAAGCCGAAGAACATAAATATCGGATGAAAATGAAGCAAATACACGCATTACCGCATGATAAAGCTCGTACAGAAAATAACTTGGAAAAATTATGGAATTATGTAGAAAAAAAGGCAGGTGATAATAAAGAATGATGCCGTTGTAAAATTTTTTATTGATTTGAGCAACAAAAATGCTATAACAGGTATTACAGAAGTCGAGACTAAAAGCGATTCTTTAGCAAAGAAATTCAATACTGCTGGTAAAGCACTGACTGTAGGGTTAACTACACCATTACTTGGTTTTGGAGCGTATGCTGTAAAGACCGCAACAGATTTTGACAGTGCTAGTAGTCAAATTCAGTCTTCATTAGGTTTGTCGACTGGGGCTGCCAAAGAATTTGACCAAGTTTTGAGGGAAACATATAATGCTGGTTATGGAGAGAGTTATGAAGATTTAGCCGAAAAAATATCTTATGTTGCACAAGCAACTGGCGAAGTGGACCCGACTGAAATTAAAAAATTAACTGAAAATGCTATAGCTCTATCAGATACATTTGGTTCTGATTTTAATGAAACTATTCGTGGTGTTCAAAATTTAATGACTCATTTTGGTATATCATCAGAAGAGGCTTTTGACTTATTCGCTAAAGGAAGTCAGTTAGGATTAGACTATACGGACGAACTTGGGGATAATATTGCCGAATATGGTGGTAACTTCGCTCAAGCAGGTTATAGTGCTGAAGAATACTTTCAATTATTGGAAAATGGTTCTAACAACGGAGCATATAATCTTGACAAAGTAAATGATAGCATTAATGAAGTTAAGAACAGACTAGGCGATGGCACTATAAAATCAAATTTATCAATGTTCAGCACAGAAACACAAAATGCTTTTCACGCTTGGGAAAATGGAAAAGGTACAATGAAAGATGTAATAAATTCAATTGTATCTGATATATCGGGCTGTAAAAATGAGCAAGAACAGTTAAATATGGCCGCAACTGCTTTTGGAACGATGGGCGAAGATGCGAACCTTAAGGTTGTTACATCTTTAACTACAGTTGGCAATGAATTTAATAATGTCAAAGGAACCATGGACGGCGTTAAAGAAATGAAATTTGATAATTTATCAAGTATGACCGAAACGTTGAAGAGGCAACTTGGAGACATTGCCTTAGAGGCCGGTAATGAATTAATGCCTGCAATACAATCAGTTATAAGCGGTTTACAAGGCTTAGTAACATGGTTTAAAAATTTAGACCCAAATACCAAAGCACTGATAGGCACGTTTGCCAAAATCGCCGCCGTTGTGGGTCCGGTTTTACTCGTCTTCAATAAGATGATGAGTACTGTAAAAACATTTTCAGGCGGTTTGAAAAGTTTATTTTCGGTATTAAAAGGCGGGCTTTCAGCATTTACAACATTAGGTAAAGGAGTAAGCTCGTTATTTTCTTTGTTATCAAAGAACCCAGCAGTTTTAATCGTGACTGCAATAGTTGCGATTATAGCAATTTTAGTTACACTTTATAATAAATGCGAAGGATTTAGAAACTTAGTTAATTCAGTAGTTGGTGCAGTCGTTGGTTTTTTGCAAGGATTATGGAATACGGTCTCAACAATATTTACGACTATTGCTTCTTTTATTAGTGGTATTATTCAAACAATAGCTAGTATATTGGCCGTGCCGTTTGACTTTGTCAAGAACGCACTTACTTTACATGTTGCAGTTATTACGACAGTTTTGGGAACTATTTATACTGTTATATCTACAGTTATAACGTCTATCTTATCTGTGGTTGGAACTATAGCTAGCTGGATTTACAATAACGTATTATTACCAGTATTCAATTTCTTTAGTTCAGTTTTTACAGCAATTTATAATACTATTTCAAGCTGGGTTAGCACGGTATTTAGTATTTTTTCAACAATAGCTAGCTGGATTTATAACAATGTTTTATCGCCGGTATTTAACTTCTTTAGCTCGGTGTTTAGCTCAATTTGGAACGTAATTTCTGGAGTTGTCGATAAAATAAAAAGTGCATTTAGCACGGCTGCCAATGCAGTAAAGACGGCATTTAACAATGTTAAATCTTTCATTAGCAACATTTTTAGTACGATAGCAGGAATTATAAAAGCGCCAATAAATGGAGTTATAAAAGCGATTAACACGGTTTTGAAAGCTTTAAATAAAATTAAAATACCTGATTGGGTACCTGGAATTGGTGGCAAGGGAGTTAACTTCAAAATGATACCAACTCTAGCAGTAGGTACTAATTACGTAAAAGCAGAGGGGCTTGCATACTTACACCAAGGTGAGGCAGTAGTGCCTAAGAAGTACAATCCGGCAGCCGGTGGTTATACAGCAAGTCAGCCTATTTATGTAACCGTAAATGCGGACATGGACGTTAATAAGTTTGGTAAAGCTTTTGTTAGAGACATCAAGACATTTAGTGGCGGAGCTAAGAACTCATATAATTATGGCGGTGGTAAATAATGTTTAAAATTTATGTAGATGATGTTGAAGTAAAGTGCGATAATCAATTTGATATTGAAGAAGAATTTATGAATCCATCGTCAATAGTCTTAACAAATGTTTACCCAGCCAGTTGGAGCGTTGATGATTTGCTCGAGAAATACTATTTCCCAGAAGATTACACCAAATGTAAAATTTACAAAGATGATGAACTTTACTTCGTTGGAATAGTTAAAAATAGTGCCGACATGGAACTTAATCCGTTGAAACCACATTATTGTAGCTTACAAATCTTAGACCCCTCAACATTGCTTAGTGAGGGCATGACATTAGATTTCGTCATAGCAGGAAAGACAGTCACAGAAGCTATAAATCAAGTTATCGATAACATATCCGATTATGGATTTGTGGCTGGCAATATTCAAATTCCCGAAGAATATGATACCATGATTGGAGCTTACTCAACATTGGAAAAAGTCCCTTACGACGTCTTCCAATATTTGTCACAGATATCACTAACCCGCTGGGGTACTCATATGGTTGATGAAAATACTACGGCTATTGACTTCTTTAGCCCTGAACTATTAGAAAATCAAGGAACAATCGAGTTAACGAAAGAATATTGCACAAATCACCACATCGAGAGTATAACTTATGATTATTCAACAGACGATTATAGGAATAGGCAAGTTATGACATCAGAGCAGGTATTTGCGGGGACTACAACGACCAACACGTTTGTATCTAATCAATATGACACGACGTTTCTTTTGGAGAAAAATGTAGGAACGATTAATAGCATCACAGTCAATGGTAGTGAGGCTACTTTTACCACAACTACCGCTAAAGATGACGGCGAAGTGGCAGACTTTTATTACGAATATGGTAGTAACAAATTAGAGGCAAACAGCGCTTACACAGTTGGAACGGTTATTCAAGTTGAGTATGTTGCTTTGGTAAATGGCCGTGAAGTGATTATTAATTCTTCTGAAATTAATCGAATAAGAAACAATTTAGGAAGGAATGGAAATATTTCACGATATGAGAACCGGTCAGACGCGACTAGCTCATCAGAATTGCAGTTGATAGGACAATCTTATATCAAGTATAAAGGTTTGGCCGAAATTACGCTAACGATTTCATCACGTGAAGATTTCTTAACTTTAGGTGGCAAGTATAACTTTAATGCTCCTATAAGCGACTTAGTTGGTGACTATCTTGTTAAAACAAAAAAAACCGCAGTTAAGCAAAGTGACGAATACAACTGGTTCGTCTATGAATATGAGCTTACCAATTCATTCGACACAGAAGATGAGTTAAATTACTTCGACAATCAAAGAAGCAAAAATAGTGGAAATATCGAAGAGGGCGATACAATCGAACGAAATATCGACATTGAAACAACCGAGTATATTTATTTTCATAATCTCACGATAGAAGATTTAGGCGAAAGTCCAAACGTATTAGAAAAAGAGCTAGGAGGTTTACTATGACAGAAGAAGCGAAGCAACGCCTGCTAGACTTTATGCTTGGTCAAATTGAAGAAGAAACTAGCGAAAACGTGCCATATTTTGATACGCCTAAAATTTACCAGAATAATTTTAAGACAAATATGGAAAAAGATACACCTTATTTTACGTTGAGCGGAACAGTATCTAGCAAAACTAACGAGCTTATAGTCGGTTGGGGCTACTATGGTGCGACCGGAATGAGCAACACCACTATTGTCATTTTAGACCGTAAATTCAACGTATTGAAAAGCTTTCAGTCATACGACAGTGGAACAGCATTTGAAAACATCAAGGATATAAAGGTTAATTCGGACGGTGAATTCTATATGTTAGAAACTGCTTGGGACAGTTCGTGGACGAGGCTTGTTATGCTTAACGACTTAACCGACTTTAGTAGTGGCGACTATAAATGTACGCTAATAACAACCTATCACATTCCAGATGACTATGCCGATTATGAATTTGAAAGAGTTGATAAAGCCTTAAATAATGCTTACTATGCCTTTTTAGGGGTGAATGGCAACAATTATGGGCTAGTTACATTAAAAGTCAACGTAGGTAGCGAAAATGAATGGAAATTCGCTTATAGATATATTGGGGAGCAATGTACTGTTAAGGAAACGTTACTGGTTTGGTCAGATATTCTTCAATACACGGTTTATTTGGATTCAAATAGCAGATATTGGGAAATATATTTTAGTGAAAGTAGTGCCGAGGGAGTAGATTATTATGCAGACCTTCTAAATACCGCATATCCAACGACGGGTTGGACTGGCACGAATATGGAAGCCGTCAAGAGCTTAGGCGGGCAAAACGTCTATTTCCTATTTACAGGTGTAACATTCGAAGATACAAGTATTTATGCACCAGCTAGACTGTATAAATTAAACTATAAATCAAATAGTTTTGATTTAATAGCTGAACTATCAAACGAGGTAGGGAATGTCATTAATGGCTTTTTCCAAGTTGACAAGGCAAATAATTTGTTTTTGGGTTTGTTAAAACCAGACACAAGCGTGTCTGTATATAAAGGCCAAATCTTCAAGATTACAAGCGGTACTACTACGATTGAGATAGTATCAACTGATGAATTCGAACTAGATGAATACGATGGTATATCTTTTATTCAAGCAGTTGCTTTATCACAAAGTTTTGAGATGAATACAGTCGTTGTTCAGTTTAATAATTACTGCGTTTATGCTACTATGCAAATGTTAGACGGTGGATATAATGGGAAACCATTCGTCGATGAGAATTCATTAAATGCCACAGCAGTTACGCTCTATAGTGGTGGCGAAAAGGTGATGATAAGATCGCTATATAATAAATCAATAAACAACAACGTCACAACGTCAACGTTAGAGGTTCCAGCAAGCTATTTGAACGAAATGTCAATCGAACAGAAAGATTTACTTTCTAAGAACAACAACACGATAATATCAACCAACACGGTCTATGAAAAAAACGAATACGAGGATGTTTATTTTAATTTCATTGATACGATATATGTTCAAAATCGAAACAGTGTCAACACGGTTACAAATCAAGAAGTGTCATCACAATTAACAAGTCAAATTAATGGGCCAGATGATTATGAAAACGATAAACTTACAAAATTTAGAATTAATTACACCGACGGCACAAACATTGTAGCACCGTTTACCCTTACTGCAAGAGATTTAAGCTATAATATCAGTTTTGCATTTTATTTAGAAAAAGATGCGACGACTTTAGATTTAATTTCTGAAGATGAACAAACCACTTATATATCGGCAGATATATCTGATTATACTGTAGGGCACGTGTACAACGTAAGTCAAGATGTAAGTATTGAATAGGAGGAGATGTAAAAGGCGAAAATAACATACGACGATAAAACCGACGTATTAAATTTACCTCAATATGAAGAAAATCAAAAAGTCAATGCCAACGATTTAAACGAGATTAAAGAGGTCGTAAATAATAATTATGATGAAGAACAAAGTGATTACGAGGGCTTAAACGGAACACTAAATTCTGTCATGTCAGACGTTAACGCTAATAGAAATAATATCGGGTCCTTATCGAACTTAGAAACTACGACTAAGTCAAGCCTTGTAGATGCAATAAATGAATTGAAAAGCTTAATTCAACAAGCTTCTGTTTCTTATCCAATCGGGTCGATTATCATGTCGGCAAATCCATCGTTCGACCCAAATACTACATATGGCGGTACGTGGGAAAGAATAAAGGGTAAATTTTTGGTTGGTGTTGACGAAGACGATACTGACTTTGCAACAGTAGAAAAAACTGGCGGTAGTAAGCAACATTACCACCAATACGGTGTGCAGTATAATGCTTTCTACTCGAATTTATATTCTAGTGACGAAAGATTAATAAGATTATATAACGGTCAAACAGGTTCTTTTGTCACTTCCTCATCAAATGGTAGCTCAAGTGAAACAGGTAATAATGGTGTTGAAGAAAAACGTGGTTCTACTTTTACATCAACCATTAAGCAAACTATAACAAATACGACAAGTGCTTCAACCTTACCACCATACCAAACCGTTTACATGTGGGTAAAGACAGCTATGTAATCTTAAAAAAATATGGCAAAAATTACATTAGAAATGGATTTACGGGTAATTGAAAGCAAGGTATATTATTCAATCGATTACTCTTATCCCGGTCCGATGATGCATGCTATTACAATCATGAGAGGTCGTATTAATTTAGATGCAAATATTGGCAACGTAACTTCAGTTAAATTTACAGCAAGTGCCGGCAATTTTAGGGCTGGCTCAAATGTCGTTGTTGAAAAAATAAAATGATAGGAGGATAAAAAATGGAAATATTAAACGAACTACATTTTACGAACAATTGGATCGAATTTTTATTACCAGTCCTAATGATAGTATTAGATGTAGCTACAGGTTTTTTAAATGCTTGGATAAATAAAAATGTATCTTCAAGTATTATGAGGGAGGGACTAGGTCATAAGGCTGCGGAACTTGCATATATTTTCCTTGGCTTCTTAGCTTATGTGGCTTTTGGTTTGCACTCAGTTTTCTTGCTAGCAGTATTTTATGTCTGCTTGATGGAACTTGTTAGTATAATAGAAAATTGTGCAAAATTGGGTGTACCAATCCCACCAAAATTAAAAGAATTTTTTGAAATTAAATCAAAGGAAGGTGAATAATAATGGCTAAAAAAGGTATTGATGTATCAAAACACCAAGGCAACATTGACTGGGCAAAAGTTAAAAAGGCAGGTATCGAATTTGCTATCTTAAGAGTTGGTTACGGTATGTACGACGACCAAAAAGATAGTCAATTTGAAAATAATTATGCCGGATGTTTAAAAAATAATATAC
>C._urophasianus_2_cecum__coassemble_83_pt1 | contig 26311 bp, 23 predicted proteins | sample C__urophasianus_2_cecum__metabat2_low_PE_006 | metagenome-assembled genome bin C | reverse complement strand
TGCTTCAAAAAAATAAAAAGATAGGTAGAAAAAAATTCTACCTATCTATGTTACCTCAACATTTGACAAAGAACCAATACTCTTCAAAGCACAATCCATAATTCCAAAGAACATGTATTGAATTTGTATATTTCATTGCCTTGCCAACAAAATCTGCTGATTTTTTCCGCTGTCATCAAATTTTTACCTTTAACAAGACACGCCGATAATATCGCTATAGGAAGAGGACAAGCTTGGACTTTTAAAGCTAATATAAGCGGTATTGCACCGTAACAAAACAACGACCAAAATCAATTATATCATTGATAAGCGTAATGCGGTTCTGTTTTTTCAACGTTATTTACTCCAATACAGCACCAGTATTAGCAGATGTTGTAAGTTTTGCATAACGAGAAAGATAACCTGTTTTTACTTTCGGTTCTGGTTTTACCCAATTAGCTTTACGTTTTGCCATTTCTTCATCACTTACAAGTACATTAAGTTTACGTGCTGGAATATCAATATCAATGATATCGCCATCTTGAATATAAGCAATAGGACCACCTGCCATGGCTTCTGGTGAAACATGTCCAATACATGCACCGCGAGTTGCACCAGAAAAACGTCCATCAGTTATAAGCGCTACTTTTAAGCCCATACCTGCAATAACAGCTGTTGGATTGAGCATTTCACGCATACCAGGGCCACCTTTTGGTCCTTCATAACGAATTACTACAACATCGCCATCTTTAATTTTGCCACCAGTAATGGCTTCGATAGCTTCTTCTTCAGAATTAAAACATTTTGCTGTTCCTTTATAAGCAAGCATATCTTCTTGTACAGCACTTTCTTTAACAACGGCATTATCTGGACAAAGATTACCTTTTAAGATAGCAATACCACCTGTTTTACGATATGGGTTATCCACTGTTCTAATTACATTTGGACGGAGAATTTCAGCATCTTTAATTCTATCACCAATTGTACCTGTTACTGTAAGAGCGTCAAGATGGATGAGATTTTTCTTACTTAATTCATGCATTACAGCACTAATACCGCCAGCTTCTTCTAAATCCTGCATATGGTGAGTACCTGCTGGACTTAATTTAGTAATGTATGGTGTTTTAGCACTAATTTCATCAAATAATTGTGCTGGAAGAGATATACCTGCTTCATGAGCAATAGCAGTTAAATGAAGTACTGTATTTGATGAACCACCAATACCCATATCTACAGTAATTGCATTTTCAAATGCTTCTTTTGTCAATATATCACGCGGTTTTATATCTTTAGCAATTAAATCCATAATTACATTACCAGCTTTTTTGGCAAGTGCAACACGAGCGCCAATATATGCAGCTGGAATTGTACCATTACCAGGAAGACCCATACCAAGAACTTCTGTAAGTGAATTCATGGAATTTGCTGTAAATAAACCAGAACAAGAACCACAACCTGGGCAAGCATGTGCTTCTAGGTCATGTAATTCAGCTTCTGTCATTTTACCAGCTACAAATTTACCAGCAGCTTCAAATGTAGTACTAAGGTCAACTACTCTACCTTTATAATTACCAGCAAGCATAGGACCACCACTAACGACGATACATGGAATATTAAGACGAGCAGCCGCCATAAGCATACCTGGTACAATTTTATCACAGTTTGGAATAAGTACTAAACCATCAAAAGCATGTGCTGTTGCTACAGCTTCAATCGAGTCAGCTATAAGTTCACGGCTAGCAAGAGAAAATTTCATACCAGGATGACCCATAGCAATACCATCACATACACCAATTGCCGGGAATTCAATTGGTGTACCACCAGCAGCTGCAACACCAAGTTTAGCCGCTTCGGCAATCGTTCTTAAATGAATATGACCTGGAATAATTTCATTAAATGAATTAACTATACCTACTAAAGGTTTTTTTAAATCATCTGCACTATAACCCATAGCACTGAACAAAGTACGATGTGCTGAACGTGTTGGGCCTTTTTTTACTAAATCACTTCTCATTATAAAATCACCTTATCTCTAATTTATTAATGTTCCATACGGTTAATCGCACTGATTAATGCTTTTACAGAAGATGTAATAATATCTGTGTCCATACCAGCGCCCCAAGAAATTTCACCATTTTCATCAGTAATACCAATATAACTCATAGCACGAGATGTTGCACCGATATCCATAGCATGTTCACTATATATCAAATTACTATATTTAATACCAAATTCATTTTGCAAAGCATTACTTACAGCATCTAAACGACCGTTACCTTCGCCTTCAATAACTTTTTCTTCACCATGAACACTGATACGAACTTCACCTTTTATTGAACCATTTGGTTGTTTAGAAAGTGAGAAATCAATTAATTTATATGGTTCTTCTACATTTACATATACATCATGGAAAATCTGATAAATTTCATCTGGCAAAAGTTCTTTATGTTTATGGTCAGAAACATCTTTTACACGATAACTAAAATCTTCACGCATTTTTTTTGGCATATCAAGACCATAGCTTTGTTCCATTACATATGCTACACCACCTTTACCAGATTGGCTATTAATACGAATAACATCAGCATCATAATGACGACCAACATCTTCAGGGTCAATCAATAAATATGGTACAGTCCAATGTGGTTCATTGTGTTCTTCACGCCATTTCATACCTTTAGCAATAGCATCTTGATGCGAACCAGAGAATGCTGCAAATACAAGTTTACCAGAATATGGTTGACGGTCATAAACATGCATACGAGTTACTCGTTCATACATATCAATGAGTTCCGTCATATGTGAAAAATCAAGTTTAGGGTCAATGCCTAAAGCAAACATATTCATGGCTATTGTTACTATATCAGCATTACCAGTACGTTCACCATTACCAAATAATGTACCTTCAATGCGGTCAGCTCCAGCTAAAAGACCCATTTCAGAATCGGCAACGCCTGTACCTCTATCATTATGTGGATGAAGCGATAAAATAACATTATCACGATATTTAAGATTTTGGGAAATATACGCAACTTGTGCAGCATAAATATGTGGCATAGACATTTGTACTGTTGCTGGCAAATTAATTATAGCTTTTCTATCTGCTTGTGGTTGCCAAATATTAAGTACAGCGTTACATACTTCAAGCGCATATTCTGGTTCTGTGCCAGTAAAACTTTCTGGTGAATATTCAAAACGATATTTAGCTCCAGCTTGTTCTGTAAGTTCTTTCAACATGATTGCTCCATCAATAGCAATCTTCTTTATTTCTTCTTTTGATTTTCTAAATACTTGTTGACGCTGTGCTACAGAAGTAGAGTTATACACATGTACTATCGCATTTTTTACACCATCTAATGCTTCAAATGTTCTTTTAATAATATGTTCACGTGCTTGTGTCAAAACCTGCACTGTTACATCATCAGGAATTAAATCTTTTTCTACAAGTGTACGCAAAAATTCATATTCTGTTTCAGAAGCTGCTGGAAAACCTACTTCAATTTCTTTAAAGCCAACAGCTACTAAATGTTTATAAAATTCTATTTTTTCATCAAGACTCATCGGAATGATAAGTGCCTGATTGCCATCACGAAGGTCTACACTACACCATATTGGTGCTTTATCTGGATATTCTTTCTGAGTCCAGCTCATATCCACGACAGGTGGCATAAAATAACCTTTAGTGTATTTATTCACATTCATCATTGAGATATTCCTCCATTTACTAATTTATATAAATAAAAAAGCCTTCATCTCTACTAGAGACGAAAGCTATTACTTACGCGTTACCACTCTTATTCATATAGTCAATAACTAAACTATATGCACTCATATCCTTTATAACGGTTAGGCTCCGGCTTATCCTACTAATGTACTACAAATTCGGTCAGCTACTCCAAGGCGAGTTCAAAAATTCATTCCTACTGTTTTGCACCAATCAACAGCTCTCTGCAAGTTCAAAATCTTCTACTAATCCTCTTCACAGTATTTTTATATTTAAGTCGTTGATTAATACCTTACCATATAGGATAATTTTTTGCAAGAGTTTAGTATACAAATTTACATTTTATTTTAAAGAATTAACATTTTTATAAAAATTTTTTACTGCTCGATTGAATTTAAAACAAAACGCACAGAAGACGGATTTATTTTGGATATTGATATATTGCCAATACGAGGTAGCACATGCTTTCTAATGCGTGCTCCATAGTCCGCTAGGGTACTGGCAGTAACTTCAGACTTTTTTATATTGAGCCATTCATAGAACCATTTTTCAAATGGTATATTTTCAAGAATGCTTTTATTTCCATTGTTACGGCGCACACGTTCTTTTTCACGTATTATTTCTTCTTCAGTATACCATACGGCGTTTTTCATTGATTAACGCGTCTACAATTGTGACGGAGGCTTGATACCTTCCGTCCTTTCTTTTTTTCATAATATCACCTTTATAATACGCCAGCTATATTACCTAAAACATCAATAGCCATGTTTTTTATCTCTTCATTACGTTCATCACGTTTTGCCTTCTTTTCTTCTTTCTCCTTGTTATCATTATATTCTTTAAGCTGTTCATCACGATTTATTAAGGTGAGCAATGCGTCTTTAACTTGCTCACATAAAGACAGCGGTACAATATTTTGCTTTGTATTTTCAAACTTTCCTTTTCTTATCAACTTGCTATTTTTGTATTCAACAAATTCAATAGGGGAAAACTGGTTATCAGAAAAATATATTTTTATTTTCTCTAGTCTTATTCTATCTTCTGCTGGCGTTCTAACCATAAACCAACAATCAACACAATCTTCCTCTGGGTCATATACAATAGAATTCTTATCTATATATGCAGACTGTGTATCGCTTGAATTAACCCAATGCCAACGTTGCTCATCTATTTTTTCTTCCGCTAATGCAATAGATGAAAACAGACCAAAAACCAACATAAACACTAAAATAATTTTATTCATAATATTTCACTCTTTCATGGTTTACATATACCGCATGGACTGTATCCATTGTTTACGGCTTCTTCACGGCTTGAAAAATATATTGCGTTTTCTCCGTTAATTTTTTTAGCAGCTCTACAACCAGGGTTATGAAACTTATCAGAATTAGTAGACGCAATATATGTTCTCTGTGCAATCTGAACAACTTTAGAGACCTCTTCCTGCTTAGGTTGTTCCTGCGGTTGCTCTTTTGGTTCGGATTGCTGAACTGTTTGAACTTCCTGCTTTGTATCCTGTTTCGGTTGCATATCCTCACCACAGCCCGCAACAAAAAGACAGATAAAAACTGCAAATAATAATATAAACTTCTTCATATCACACCTCATATTTTTAGTATTTTTTCTTTTGCTTTTTGAAATTCGTCATCATTAAAATAATAAATTGCTTTCAATAATCATGCGAATGCCTAAGAGGAAAAGTGCTAAGCATAAAAGTAAGATAATGCTACGAGGACGTGTTTTGCGAGATAATCTAGCACCAATTTGAGCACCAATTACTGCACCAATGCCGACAGATAAAGCCGGAATCCAGACGATATGGTCAAGCATGATATGAGAAATTACACCAAAGAAAGAAGAAACGGCAAGTACAAAATGAGATGTAGCTGTTGCCATATGCGGTGGAAAGGCAAGTGCATAGATCATTGTTGGAACATGAATGATACCACCGCCAATACCGAAAATACTGGAAATAAAGCCAACTAAACCACTTAAGAAAATGCCGAGTTTTTTACGAGAGAGAAAAACTTTTTCATTAAATTCACTAGCAATTACTTTTTTGTTAGAAGAATTCCAATACATAATGAGAGCAATAAATAAAATAAAAATACCATAAGTGAGATTGAAGGTCGGTCCAGTAAAATAATCGCTGACAAGACCACCTAAAAATGCACCAGGTAAAGTAGCTAGTGCAAAAGGAACAGCTGCTTTAAAATAAACACGTTTTTGTTTAATATAAGCAAATGTACCAGAAATGGCGTTTAAAAATACGCCAAATAATGATGTACCAATAATTTGGGGTGCTGTTTGAAAAACAGAAGGAGTTAAAGCAAATGTAAAAAGCGGTATCATAATGAGCCCGCCACCGATGCCGACGAGTGTACCGAAAGTACCGACACCAATACCGATTAAAAATAAGACGAAAAGTTCTAACATAATAATGTATCCTTTACTTTTTTATGGTTTTGTTAACTTAAGTTTATATGAATAACAGCCCCTTCTTACGGATACAATAAAATTAGACACATTCTATTTTCTCCTTCGAAAGGAGCTGTTATAGCCAATTTACTCTTAAATCTCGTTCCCCTCGTATTTCTTCCAAAGGTTATCCTTTATGCCCTATTTGTGGTCGAAATACTTTTTTATAGTATAAATACTCTACTCATCTTCATTTTAAATGTAATTCTAAACAATCTAGTCATAGTATTAAAATTCCTTTGTTTTCTTCTAATATCCCCTTAAATTCTTATCCTCTTTATCCTTTACCTTCTTTTAAGCATTTTCGCTTCTCTCCTCATATTATTTAAGGCTCTTTGCTTATATTTTTTACTTCATCTTCTTTACGTCAAATCTAACATATTTTAAAACAATTTTTTAATGTTTCTGTCTCTCATGATAGTATTTATAAATGGATTATTCACTTTTATACATTTTTCCAATCTGTTTCTAACTACTTTTTAAGCAGAGACAACCTATTTTTTGATGATTGGCACGCTGATGAAACTTTTCTTAAAGTTAAAGCAGTAGAACAGTCATTTCATTTAATTTATCTGATACACAGGATTGAAAATGCTTGTAAGAAAATTTTTATCAAAGCAAGGCAACTTACAGCTATAAAACCAAATAATATTATTACAGATGGATTAGCCACGTATAAAGTAGTTATTAGTACATTGTATAAAGAATGTAAACATAAAGCTTATAAAGTTGGTATAGAACAAAAAGAAGATTTAAAACATTTAAGTCAGCAGAGAACATATAGGAATATCTAAACTAATACCAGCAGAAGTAGCAGGAAATATTTATACAAAAGAACAAAAAGATAATTGGTTTCTATTCTAAATAAAAGATAAAAGAATTGGTTTATTTAGGTTACCTATTTTTAATGAAAAATATTACTAAATATTTTTATACATAATCTCATATTAAGTTAACAAACTTTTTTTTATTTATTAAGGTTGAAACCAAAGTGAAGTGCGACTTTTTCATAGGCAGGAACAGTAAGATTTTTGGCTTGTGCCATACGTACAATTTCAAAAATTAAACCATCCATTTCACTTTGATGATTTTTAGCTAAATCTTTTTGCATAGAAGCTGTCGTATCTGGTTTTACAGCATGTAGTATTTTTAGATTTATACTCATGATATCATTAGGCAAATTTATGCCGTAAGCATTAGCAATATTCATACAATCTTTCGTAAGTGCTATGAATAAATCTTGTTCTTTGCCTTTTTGTTGCATTATACCAGCATTGACGTTGTAATATGCTCCAGCTGCGGCAAATGGTGAAACAAAGGTAAATTTGCGAAATGTATCATCAGCAATTTGTTCTGATAAGACAACGTTAATATTACTATTTTCTAAGTCCTGTTTTATTTTTTGTAATTGTGATTTTAAAGGTGAAAAACCACGTGTACCATAAACAATACGAAAAATATTACCAGATTGGATGATTTCTCCAGGAGCAGAAATATAAGCAACGATATAAATACAACCTTCAAGAACATTTGTTTGAGGTAATTTTTGAGCTAAATATTGACCTGTACCATAAATGTTTAATATGGGAATAATGATTGTATGATTATCAGAAGCCTGCTTAAGAAATGGGATAATTTCATTAATAGAATAGCCTTTGACAGAGACAAAAATTACATCTGTTTTTTCACCAGAAGATATATACTCGTCAGTTGTCATAGCTTTTATACTATTTAATTGTAACTCTCCTAATTTATCAGAATGAAGAATAAGACCGTGTTGACGAATTGCTTTTAAATGATTGCCACGAGCAATTAGGGTAACATCATGACCTGCATGAGCAAGGAAACCGCCAATACTGCCACCAGTTCCACCAGAACCTAAAATAACGTATTTCATGGAAAAGCCTCCTTTATAAATTATTTATATATTATTATAATATAAATTACTTAACAAAGTATAAAAAAATAGATATAAATAAAAAAGTAAGGAGTTTTATTGATGAAGTTTTTGGAAGAAGGAGATGATTTTAGGTGAAAGTAGTATTTATTTGTGTGCATAATGTATGTAGGTTTCAGATTGCAGAAGCTGTAGCAAGAAAAATATGAAAAGGCATTATTGAAGCGTATTCAGCAGGGACGCAACTAAAAAATCAAATAAATCCAGATGCTGTTCGTATTATGCAATCTTTAGGTTATAGTGATATAACAAAAGGCAAAAACCTAAATTATTATCATCTCTGTCAATAGTTGATATAGTTATAACTATGGGCTGTAAATATCGTGAAGATTGGAGATTAGCTGGCTAAAATAAATGATAAGGAAATTTAATAAAAACCGTTAAAGATTTTCTCATAAAAAAGAAAGTCTTTAACGGTTTTTTAATTATTGTAATTCATTTTTAATTTTGGTGATAATGTCTGTGTATTCAGCTTCAGATAAGTATTTTTTATCAGGGTTCATGAGGAAAATACCGCCCCATTCAAAGCCATCTTTATATTTTGGTACAAGATGAAAATGCATATGACCTGCTGTATCACCGTAAGCACCGTAGTTGATTTTATCTGGGTTGAAGAGTTTGTGAAGTACCGAAGCAACTTTTGCCATGTCATCAAAGAAAGCACTTCTTTCTTCACTAGTAAGTTCAATCATTTCACTTACATGTTTTTTAGGAGCAACGATAACACGACCTAAATGACTTTGTTCTTTAAATAAATAAACTTTAGCATTATCTAATTCGCAGATTTTAATACCAAATGGTTCGAGAAGTTTTCCTTCCATGCAATAGGCACAGTTATTCATAATTATCATTTCCTTTTATTTTGTGATTTTTCTCAATTCTACATTAAATATGATATTATTGCAATAAAGGATATTGCTTAATTATATAAAATAATATTAGCTTTATATTAGGGATTTTTTTCAGGTAAAAAAGAATAAACTATAAAAAATTGCACCTTGTAAATTAAATATCAAAGTGCAATTTTTTATAGTTATACGATTAAGCGCGTAAATCAGCGTTAAAATCTTTTTGGAGTTTTGCTATGATTTTTTCAATAGCGGAATTAACTTCAGCATCAGTTAATGTTTTATCATTAGATTGGAATGTGAGAGAGAAGGCAAGGCTTTTTTTGCCAGCTTCAACTTGTTTTCCAGTATAAACATCAAATAAAGTAATTTGAACAAGATTTTGACCTGCTATTTTAGTCATAGCTTTTTCAATATCAGCAGAGTTAATATCTGTAGCAACAAGCATTGCAAGGTCGCGATTTATTGCTGGATATTTTGGCAGAGCTTTATATTTAAAGTCTTTTGCCATGTATTTCATAACTGTTTTTGCATCGAGTTCAAAAATATAAACAGGTTTAGAAATGCCATAAGCAGATAAAACTGCTGGATGAACTTCGCCGACAGTAGCGAGTACATCACGGCCTTTTTTAAATAATGCAGTTTTTCCAGGGTGCATAGCGTAATGAGTGCCAGCTTCAACTGTATAACGAGTAACGCGAATATCAGCGAATAATTCTTCAATAATTCCTTTAGCATCGTAGAAATCTACAGTGTCGTTTGGTTGGTTCCAAATATGAGCATGGCGACGACCTGTAATAGCTCCAGCGATTTTAACTACTTCATTTGGTAATTCAATTACAGGAAGTGCTTTTGGGAAAAATACAGTGCCTATTTCAAAAATAGCAACGTTGTCATTTTTGCGAGCAAAATTGCGGGATAAGTTATCAAAAATACTGCTAAATAAAGTAGTGCGAATAAGTGGATATTCGTCGGAAAGTGGGTTCATAATTGGAATTGCTTGGCGAAGTATATCATCTTGTGGGATGTTTAATTTATCGAATGTAGCTTCATTTGTTAAAGCAAAAGAGATAGTTTCGCAAAGACCTTGAGCGGATAAAGAAGCTTTTACTTTATCAATGAAAGTTTGTTTATCGGATTGACTACCTTGCATAGATGTACCTTCTGGCAAAGTAGATTTAATTTTATCATAACCATATAAACGAGCAATTTCTTCTGAAATATCTGCCATGCGACTTACGTCATTACGCCAAGAAGGAATTTTTACTGTAATATCATCATTTTCATTTTTAGTGATTTTAAAACCAACACTAGTGATGATATCAAGCATAGTTTCTTTAGAAATTGCTGTACCAAGATAATCATTAATTTGTTTTGTTGTAAATGTTACATAAGCAGGTTGTTTTGGATTTGGATAAACGTCGACAATTCCCTGACAAACAGTGCAAGTACCCATTTCTTGTAATAATTGAGCTGCTCTATCTAAAGCTTTAATAGTAGTTTCACTATCAATACCACGTTCAAAACGACCAGAAGCTTCAGAAGATAAACCGCAAGCACGAGCTGTGCGACGGATACATGGACCATAAAAATCAGCTGACTCTAAAACAACTGTAGTTGTTTTATCTGTGATTTCTGTTTCAAAGCCACCCATGATACCAGCAAGACCAGCAGCTTTTTCACTATCAGCAATAACGAGCATTTCACCTTTTGCTTTGCGAGATGTATCATCGAGTGTATGCAGTTCTTCGCCTTCTACTGCACGGCGTGCAGTTAATTTATGTCCAGCAATTTGGTCATAATCATAAGCGTGCATAGGATGACCAAGTTCAATCATAACGAAGTTAGTTACATCGACAACATTATTGATGGAACGAATACCTGCACCTTCAAGGCGTTGTTGCATCCATTCAGGGGAAGGTCCAATTTTTACATTTTTAAGCATACGTGTAGAGAAACGAGAACATAAATCAGGGTCAGCAATTTCTACAGAGAAGATATCACCAAGTTTAGTTTCATCGTCTTCTGTTACTTTGATTTCAGGAAAATGTGGTTTATTGCCAGTGATAGCAGCAATTTCACGTACAAGACCAACAACGCTGAAGCAATCAGCACGGTTAGCAGTCAGTTCAAATTCTAAAACAACATCGTTTAAACCAAGTACATCTTTAGCTGGAATACCAACCGGTGTATCGCTAGGTAAAATGAAGATACCAGTTTTTTGTTCTGGTGGTAATTTTTCAAGGTCAAGTTTTAATTCTTGAGCGGAGCAAAGCATACCATTAGATACAACGCCACGCAATTTGCCCTTAGAAATTTTCATGCCGTTTGGCAGATGAGCACCTACCATGGCTACAGGAACAATTTGACCTTCGGCTACATTTTGAGCACCAGTAACGATGATGATATTTTCTTTTTGACCAACGTTCATAGTACAAATTTGTAAGTGGTCAGAGTTTTGATGTGGTTCTAATTTTTCAATACGACCAGTAACAACTTTTTCTAAGCCTTCGCCAGGGTCGATGATATTTTCTACTGGTATTCCAGCCATAGTGAGTTTATCGGCGAGTTGTTCTGGAGTTTCTGTAAAATCTATATAATCTTTAAGCCATTTAATTGAAACTTGCATTAAGAAAGTGCCTCCTTAAATTAAAATTGACGTAAGAAACGAACATCATTGTCGTAGAATAAGCGTAAGTCATCAATACCATAAGCAAGCATAGCAATACGTTCTACGCCCATACCAAAAGCAAAACCGCTGACTTTTTCTGGATCATAGCCACTCATTTCTAATACATGAGGATGAACCATGCCGGCACCTAAGATTTCAAGCCAACCTGTGCCTTTGCATACACGACAGCCTTTACCTTTACACATTACACATGAAATATCAACTTCAGCGCTTGGTTCAGTGAAAGGGAAAAAGCTTGGACGGAAGCGTACTTTTACATCTTCACCAAACATTTGTTGAAGAAAAGAAATAAGTGTTCCTTTAAGGTCAGCAAAGCTGATATTTTTATCAATGCAAAGACCTTCAACTTGTGTAAACATTGGAGAATGAGTTGCATCATAATCATCACGACGATAAACATGACCTGGTGCAATAATGCGAATTGGGCTGTTTGGTTCATGTGATTGCATAGTACGAGCTTGTACTGGAGAAGTCTGGCTTCTAAGCAAGATATCTTCTGTAATATAGAAGGAGTCTTGCATATCGCGAGCCGGATGGTCTTTTGGTAAATTTAATGCTTCAAAATTGAAGTAATCAGATTCAATTTGAGGTCCTTCAGCGATAGAATAACCCATACTAGTAAAGATATTTTTGATATTATTTAAAGTAACTGTAAGTGGATGAAGATGACCTAAAACTTGACGACGACCAGGAAGAGTAACATCAATTTTTTCTGTAGCTAAACGATTGGCAAGTTCAGCTTGTTTTAATTCAGTTTGTTTAGCACTGATAGCATCTTCTAATTCTTTACGAGTTGTATTTACCATTTGTCCAATACGTGGACGTTCTTCAGGGCTTAATTTGCCCATACTACGTAAAATGCTGGTAAGAGAGCCTTTTTTACCAAGATACTTTACACGCACATCATTTAGTGCATTAAGGTCTGAAGCAGTAGATATTGCACTAAGTGCTTCTTGCTGTAAATTTTTAAGTTTCTGTTCCATTAATTTCACTCCTAAATAAATTTGAACAAAAATAAAAGCCTCCGCCCCATGAAGGGGCGAAAGCTGTGTTTCGCGGTACCACCCTAATTGATACTCTAATGCGTTAACGCCGCCAACGCTGTAACTACTATATTTCACTACAGAAGCTCCAAAGTGAACTTCAATTAATTTTTCTGTTATTGCTCTCAGCCTATGACAATATTTTCTGTAAAAGAAAAAGTAATTTACTCTCTTTTTCATTGCTTTGTTATATTACAATTTTACACAAAAGTATAGCATAAATAATGTTTAAAGACAAGCTTTAGGAAAGATGATTAACTTATATAGAAAATTTTTCTTTTAATTTATTTAAAAATAGTTCTGTTACAGGAGAGAAAATTTGATATTTTTTCCAAACAATATCAAGACCAGACTCTATTTTAGGTGATAGTGGACGGAAGCATAATGGGCTATTGTCAGAGGTATTGGCTAATTTATCTATTGATATGATATAACCTATACCTTGCTTAGCCATAATAGTAGCATTATAGACAAGATTAAACGTGGTAACGATGTTTAAATTTTTCCATTCTTTGCCAAACCATTTTGCTAGTTCGTTTGTTTCTATATGATTTTGTAATGCTTGACGCGAAAAGATTAATGGCAAATTGGCTAAATCTTCAACATGAATTTCTTTTTTCTTGGCAAGTGGACTATCTTTTAACATAATAACTCCCCAACTGTCTTTGGCGGGTAAATGAAGATAATTGTATTTAGTAATATCGGTAGGTTGGATTAAAAGACCAAAATCAAGTAAGCCTTTATCTAGTCGTTCAGTAACATCTTCAGCATTACCACTATAAAGATGGTAATGAATGTCAGGATAATCAATTTGTAATTCATGACAAACGGTAGCGATATAATTCATAGCTTCTGTTTCACCACTACCGATATAAATATTGCCACTTAAATTACCTTTCATAGAAAAAAATTCTTGTTCAGTTTTATCTACCATAGAAATAATTTCTTCAGCACGTTTACGTAATAACATTCCTTCTGTCGTCAAACTTATACGATGATTGCCACGTATAAAAAGTTTTTGACCAAGTTCTTCTTCAAGGTCTTTGATTTGGCGGGAAAGTGTTGGCTGTGTTATATGCAGAGAATTGGCTGCACCTGTTATAGACTCTTCACGAGCTATGGCGAGAAAATAACGAAGTACACGAATTTCCATAATAATGCACTCTTTCTATAATGTATTTTCTTTTAGCATAATTTTATGAAATATACTTGTCAAGCATAGCAGAATATAAAAGAAAGTATTTGTTATTTGTATTTTAACATTATACACTTTTAATATAAATATAATAGGAAAAAAGCAAAAACAATTACATTTATTATTTAATGTATAGAGCTGATTTATTAGAAAAATTGCATATTAGTCAAAATAAGTTAGATTGTTTAGATTACCTTGTTTATAAAATAAAAAAGAATAAATAAACTAAAAGGTGATTTTATGGAATTTGTAATGTTGGTATTAAAAAATTTTTAGTTAGTTACTTTAAAGTGCCTACTTTACAAAATTTTTTGGGAAAGATATTATAATATATAGTATATAAATTTGTGAAAGAAGGTATATTATGACAAAAGAAATTTTAGATTATGTTGTAGAAAAAACACATGAACTTATAAATGCACCGTCTTGTAGTGCTGAAGCTAAAAAATCAGCAGAAAGTTGGTTAAATGCAATAGGAAAAGATAATGAAAAAGAACAGACAGAAAAATATATTGCAGAACTAGAAGATGATATTATGCCGATTGATGGATTAATTAATTTTGCTAAATCAGAAATGGGAGCAAAAATTTTTGGTGAAAAAGCAAAAGATGTTGTAAGTCATGCGGAAAGTATTAAAGCAAATGGTGCAAAATTCTGCGATTGTCCAGCTTGCGTAGCTGTAGCTGCTATTTTGGATAAAAAAGATGAAATGTTAAAATAAGAAAATATTAATAAAAGCTGATTGAGTGCTAGAATTAGTAATCAATCAGCTTTTTTGTTATAGATTATTTAAAATCATTTACAGGCATATTTTTACGATAGAATTTTTTATCATATTCACTAATTTCACGGATTACACGACATGGCGAACCATAAGCAAGCACATTAGCAGGAATATCTTTTGTAACGAGTGAACCTGCGCCTATTACGCTATTATCACCAATACTAATGCCAGGCATAATCATTGCACCAGCACCAATCCAAACACGATTACCAATATGAATTGGTAAAGAAAATTGTGTTCCACCAAGGCGATATTCATGATATAAAGGATGACCTGTTACACAGATTAAAACATTTGGTCCAATCATTACATCATCGCCAATATGAACTTCACCATCATCAACGACTTGGAAATTAAAGTTTGCGTAAAAATTTTTACCAATAAAAGTATTGCAACCATAAGCAAAATGAGCTGGCGGTTCAAGATAAATTCCATCACCTGCAGAGCCTAAGAGTTCTTTTAAAATTTTAGTTCTTTTTTCCATTTCACTTGGGCGAGATTGGTTGAAATCGTACATCATTTCTTTAGCATGAACACGTTGAGCTTCAATAATTTTTTCATATTCTTGATCAACTAGGTCTTTGTGTCCATATTCACGATATAATAAACCGTTTTTCATTTGTTCTTCTAAACGCATAAAAATCATCTCTTTCTTTATGTTATGCTAGATTGTATATTGTATAATGAAGTGCGACGCCTAAAAAATTAAAAGACTCATTATGAATTTTCGTGTAAAATAAAACTACCAAACAAAACCTGTATGAAAGGAAAATTCATAATGAGCTATCATCATCTTACCATATCTTAAGTATTCGTATAGAGGTTCTTTCTATTTTAGGTTATTCTACTCGTTTTATTGCTAAATTTTTACATCGTCACCATTTTACTATTGCTCGAATATTATCTCGTAAATTTTTAAGAGGAAAATCAAAAGCTTGTTTAGCAACATTTGTAGAAAGAAAAACAAGATTTTATATGGCAATAAAAATAAAAGATAGAACAGCACCATCAATGCTAAAAGCAATATCCATTTAATTTATTTTTAAAAGAAGTGTCGCACTTGAATTGACAATTCATCTTATTTATTTTTTAAAGTATTTTCTATGGATTTTATTTTGCCAATGATATCATTAGCACTGACAATTTCTGATACGATAGCGAAGGTTTTAGCTCCGTGTTTTGCTACATCACAAATATTGTGTTCTTTAATACCGCCGATAGCAACAAAAGGATGTTTAGATTTTTTGCTGGCAAAATCTACATAAGAAAAACCAACTGGTATAGCGTCTTTTTTAGTTTGAGTAGCATAAACAGGGCCAACACCGATATAGTCGATTATATCGCCTAATTCATTAGCCTTTAAAAGTTGACTTTCTTCATGTGTGGATAAACCAATAATTTTATCATTGCCAATTAATTGGCGTACTACTTGGGGCGGTAGGTCAGTTTGACCAATGTGTACACCATCGGCATTAACTGCCATAGCTAAATCGACGAAATCATCAATAATAAATATAGCACTAGCTTCTTTTGTCATTTCGCGTAATTGTAAACATTCATTGTAACGGTCAAGCGCTGGTTTTTCTTTTTCACGATATTGAATAAATTTAATACCAGCTTTTAACATATTGTCTACGACTTCAATATTGTTACGACCATTAGACATGGCTTCAGCAGTAATTGTGTAAATAGGATTGTTGATGAAATGTTCCATTCCGTTTCTCATTGAAGGTACCTCTTTTATATTTAATAGTTTAAATAGTAATAAATACATCTTTAGCTGATATATCAGCTGTTATTTCAATTTGCCATTTATTTTTCTCATTTTCATTTTGTAAATAAATAGCAATTGTTTCAACTACGGGCATTTCTGTACCAAAATGACCAGCGTCAATTAAATTTATACCAAGTTCTTGAGCATGTTGTGCTTCATGGTATTTAACATCACCTGTTACATAAGTATCGGCACCTTGCATACTAGCTTTGTCAAGAAATTCAACTCCAGCACCAGAGCAAAGGGCTACTTTTTGAACTAATTTGTCATTGCCTTTTACAAGACGAAATGTATCGCCAGGAAGATTTTGTTTTATCATTTTAGCAAAATCGGTAATATTCATAGGAGTTTGTAATTTGCCGATGCGTCCTAAGCCGTTTTCGTGATAAATATTTTGTGTGGGAATTATATCATAGGCTGGAACTTCATAAGGATGAGCTTTTAAAAGCGCACGAATAACACGATTTTTTATTTTAGCAGGAAATACTGTTTCAATACGTATTTCATTTACCACTTCATTTTTATTTTGTGTTCCAATAAATGGTGTAGAATTTTCAAGTGGAGTAAATCTGCCTTCACCTACGAATTGAAAAGAGCAATCACTGTAATTGTCAATAAATCCAGCACCTGCTTTACAAATGGCTTCACGAACTTTATCAGCATAATTAATTGGCACATTTACACCCAATTTTAAAATTTCTTCACGATAAGTAATAGTGAGTGGTTTTAAATCAAAAAGATTTAATTTTTGGGCTAATACATCATTTACACCGCCAATGGTTGTATCAAGATTAGTATGAGCTGCAAAAACAGCAATATTATGACTCAATAATTTTTGTATCATTCTACCAAGTGGTTTATCAGTATTTATACGTTTTATACTTCTAAATAAAAATGGATGGTGAGAAATAATCATATCATAATTTTCAGCAATAGCCTTATCAATAATATTTTCTGTTACATCAAGACAAGTTAAAATTTTATGAATATCTTGGGCAGGATTTCCGATTAAAAGACCGACATTATCCCAATCTTCCGCTAAATAACGTGGTGCTAATTTATCCATTGCTTCTGTGATAACTTGGCATTTTATCATAATAACACCTCCAATTTTTGAACATGATTTAATAAATCTATATAATGTTGACTTTCTTTAGCAGTTGCAGATTTTTCCATGCCATGTAATGAACGTTTTGCTTTGGTGATAAATTCAGTAATCATTTCATTAAATAATGGTGGTCGTTTGCTATTTAAAATAGGTCCAATTTCTAGCTCAAGTTCAGTTGGCATAGGTTTTTTGCCAGGGATAGCATAAATTATTTGATAAATTCGCCCGTCTTCTTTAGCAATGGCTTCATCGCTGATATGCCAGTTTATTTCATATAAATAACGACGAAGGGCACTATATCCTTGTTGAGGTTGAAGAATAAGACCTTTTAAAGAATTTACAATACTGGAGGCATCTAATAATAATTGGCGAATTAAATTTCCACCCATACCGCAAAAAATAGCAATATCTACTTCATTTTCTTGCAGTATAGAAAGACCACTACCGAGGCGAACATCTATTTTGGTTAAAAGACTAGCATTGCGAACAGAACGTTTTGCTGTTAGATAGGGACCTTCATTAACATCACCAGCAATGGCTTTGGTGCATTTGCCAGATTTTATTAACTCTATAGGTAAATAGCCGTGGTCAGTGCCGATATCAGCTATAATACTTTTTTGGGGTACAAAATCAGCTACAGTTTTTAAACGTGAACCGAGCAAAAAAATCATCTCCTTATATTAAAAAATCAATTATAATAATTATAACAAAGCCATAAATAAAAATGAACTAGTTTAAGGAGTGGATAAATAGTGAAACATTATAATTTGCCTCATAATCATGGGCAAAATATTAATTTTGTTTTAGAAAAAATGCCAGAAATAGAAGATTTTGTAAAAGTAGCATGTATTTTTGGTCAATTAGGTGATAGTACAAGGCTTAGAATTTTATGGCTTTTATGTCATAGTACAGAATGTGTGTCTAATATTGGAGCGGCGATTGGTATGAGTACAGCAGCGGTATCACATCATTTGCAGGTTTTGAAAAAACAGGAATTGATTACTAGCAGACGTGAAGGTAAAGAAATTTATTATACATTAGCTGATACGAAAATAACTAATTTATTGCATAAAGCTATAGATGATGTATTTGAAGTAAGTTGTCCTACGTCTACAAATAAAAAAGACGCTTAATTAATTAAGCGTCTTTTTCGTAAATATAAGTGTTACATTGTTTTGCAACTTATAGTAGAGTAGTTAGTTTTTGTAGGAGTTGAAATTGGATTAGCATTATATTTTTTTACATTTAAAGCACGAATTGCATTTAAAATGGCAATTACAGAAACACCAACATCAGCGAAAACAGCTGCCCACATGGAGGCAAAACCAAGTGCACCGAGTGCTAAAACGATCAATTTAATCCCAATGGCAAATACGATATTTTCATAAGCAATGGCAAGTGTTTTGCGAGCAATTTTTTTAGCAGTAGCAATTTTGGAAGGTTCATCTGTCATTAAAACGACATCAGCAGCTTCAATAGCAGCGTCAGAACCAAGACCACCCATAGCGATACCGACATCAGCACGCGCAAGAACAGGTGCGTCATTTATACCATCGCCGACGAAAGCAAGTTTGCCTTTAGATGTAGTTTGATGTAATGTTTGAAGCAACTCTTCAACATGTGCTACTTTATCAGCTGGCAATAATTGAGTATATGCTTTATCTAAGCCTAACTTTTTGGCTACTTTTTGTCCAACAGCATCATTATCACCAGTGAGCATTACAGTTTGTTTAATACCATTAGCTTTTAATTGCTTAATTGCAAATGGTGCATCTTCTTTTATTTCATCTTCAATTAAGATATATCCGGCAAATTTATTATTAATTGCTACGTAAATAACTGTGCCAGCTTCTGAACATGTTTCATAAGAAATATGTTCAGAATTCATTAACTTAGCATTACCAGCAAGAACCTTTTTACCATCAATAATAGCTGATACACCTTGACCTGCTATTTCTTGTACATCTTGAACACGAGAATTATCTATTTCTTTATTGTAAGCACGTTTAATAGATTGAGAAATAGGATGAGTAGAATAATCTTCAGCATAAGCTGCTATTTCGAGTAAAGCTTCATTGCTCATATTTTGAGCATGAATTTTAGAAACAGCGAATGAACCTTTAGTTAAAGTACCTGTTTTATCAAAAACGATAATTTCTGTATCAGCAAGAGCTTCTAAGTAGTTACTTCCTTTAATGAGCACACCGCATTTAGACGCACCGCCAAGACCGCCGAAGAAACTAAGGGGAATAGAAATAACGAGTGCACATGGACAAGAAATAACAAGGAATGTTAAGGCACGATAAATCCATTCAGAAAAATTGCCATTTGTTACAAGTGATGGAATAATTGCAAGGGCAAGAGCTGCAAAAACGACAATTGGTGTGTAATATTTAGCAAAACGAGTAATAAAATTTTCTGTACGAGCTTTTTTTTCGCTGGAGTTTTCAACTAAATCAAGAATTTTAGCAACAGTTGATTCGCCAAATTCTTTTGTAGTTTTGATTTTTAAAATACCAGATTGATTGATACAACCACTGATTACTTCCATACCTTCTTCAACTTCACGAGGAAGCGACTCGCCAGTTAAAGCTGATGTATCAAGCATAGAAATACCACTTACGACAATGCCATCAATAGGAATTTTTTCACCTGGTTTAACGGTGATGATTTCACCGATTTTTACCTCGTCAGGGTCTATCTGAATAAGTTTGCCATCACGTTCTACATTGGCATAATCAGGACGAATATCCATTAAACTTGTAATGGATTTGCGAGATTTAGAAACAGCATAAGATTGAAACCATTCACCTACTTGGTAAAAAAGCATAACGGCTACACCTTCGGAATGTTCGCCAAGAATAAATGCACCAACAGTAGCAATCATCATTAAGAAGTTTTCATCAAATACTTGACCTTGACGAATATTACAAATTGCTTTCCAAATAATGTCCCAGCCTATAATAGCATAACTTGCTAAAAATAAAGCAAATTCAATATAAGTTATGACTTGATTTTCAGGTAAGATATACGGAATTATCATGCCGGCGACAAATAAAATAGCAGCAATGATAATGCGATTTAATAATTTTTTCTGTTTTTTAGTCATTTTGCATTCTCCTTTAAAAATACCGATTGCATTTTAATCAGCAATCGGTATTTTTAAATGCGTTATTTGTAAAAATTTTCTATTGCTGATTTAAAAGCAATGTTGTGATTTTAATATTTTAAATCAAAATTTTCTACAGCTAATTGTTTCAAAATATCAAATCTAGCATATTTAGCACGTTTTTCAATGATTTTACAAATTATTATCTTTATTGATACAAATTGTTTCTCCATCATTTGGAATTAAAAAGTTTTGTGAAATATTATTTTGAGTAATAAAAGTTTTTAATTGTTCACGGTTAAGAGTAGCATGTCCAACAGCATCCATATGACTAGCAATTACTGTTAAATTTGGTGCATATTGGCGAAGGGCTAAGACATCATCAGTTCCCATAATAATTGGGCCACTATGTTCAAGTTGAGCGGCGGCAGCATTTATGATAATCATATCAGGAGTAAATTTTTGGATTGTTTCTTTTACTAAATCACACCAGATAGTATCGCCTGCTAAATAAACTGTTGGTTCATTTTCACATTTGAAAACAACGCCCATAGCATCTGGTCTAAATCCCAACATTGTATAATATGGCATTGCTTTTTCCATAACACCATGTAAACATTTTGTTTTATAAAGTGTGATATCATCAAAATTTGTACCATTTTCGGGTAAAATTTCAATATTAGTGAAACCGTACTTTTGCATAAAATTTTTGTCATATTCATCTTCAACAAAAGTTTTTAAATCTTTTGGTAAAATTTTTCCAGCAAATTCATCAAAATGGTCAATATGTGAATGGGTTAAAATTATACCATCAAGATTTTTGATGATTTCTTCTGGTTTAAATGGTAAATCTACTATAGGCCAGCGTTTATTAGGTATAAGCGCTTTGGGAATAGGATCAAAATAATTTTTCGGAGCAAATAGCGGGTCAATTATAAATCTTTTTCCCGAAAATGTTAAAATTGCTGTAGCGTTACGTATTTGCTGAAATTGCATAGAAAATACCTTCTTAATTATTTAATAGTGATATCTGGTTCTAATTTGTGAATTAATTGTTTAGCTTCATTAAGAATTTGAGCAAATTTATCATCTGGTGCTTCAAGTGTCATTTTTTGAGCCATAAAACTTACAGAGACATTTGTAACGCCGTCAATTTTTTTAATAGCGTTTTCAATTTTTGCAGCACAGTTAGCACAGTCTAAATCAATTAATTTAATATTTTTTTTCATAGTAAAACAACCTTTCAATAATTATTTTTGTATATTATTTTATTCAAATGTTCGTTTGAATGTTTATAAGTATAGTATAACAAAAATAAAAAGAAGGTCAATGGTTTTAGGTCAATCATTTCCGAATGGATTAAAAGTATTTCCAAATGGAGCAAATTACTTTTATAATGTTTGTTAAGATAGATAAGTAATTAAATTAGGAAGGATATTTATGTTATTAAATAATACAGATAAAAATATTTTGACAAAATTGGGACTAAATCAATTAATAAATAAAAAAATAGATGATATAACGGTTACAATTCAACCATATGTAATATTTCCTGGTGTGGAATTAACTTTAAATGAATATAAGGGAAATAAATTTAAATGTAAACATCAACCTTTAGAAAATATTATGCAAATTAATTATTGTTTAGAAGGTAGAATAGGTTGGCAACTTCATAATGGTGATTATATTTATTTGACAGAAAATGATATATCGTTGCATATGATAAATAATTGTGCTATGTCTTTTATAACATTGCCATTAAAATATTATAAAGGAATAAGTATTTTTATTGATTTAGAAAAGGTTGATATGAATAATTCAATAATTTTAAAACAGTTAAATTTAAATTTTATACAGTTAAAACAGAAATATTGTTATGATAATAAAACGACAGTATTACCTGCCACAGACAATATAAAAAACTTATTTTCATTGTTGACTATAATACCTGATGAATATAAATCTGTTTATTTTAATTTAAAATTGGAAGAGTTACTATTGTTTTTAGGTATTTTGGATGTATCTCAAATAAAAGAAAAAGAAATATATCCAGCTTCTACGGTAAATATAATAAAAAGTATTCATATCAAATTAATAGAAAATTTGAAGGAACGACCAACAATTGAGAAATTATCAAAGGAGTTTTTAATTAATACATCGACATTGAAGCAAGTTTTTAAAACTGTTTATGGTAAACCGATAGCGCAATATATGAAGGATTATCGTATGCGTAAAGCAGTCGATTTATTGTGTCAATCAAATATGACAGTACGAGAAATTGCTGAGGGTTTGGGATATAAAAATCAAGGTAAATTTTCTAAGGCATTTAAAGAAATTATGCAAATATCGCCAATACAATATCGTTCATATTATAAGGTGAAAAAAATGTAATATATTGAGAAATAAAAAATACTATTCAATCTAGTGAATAGCATTTTCTATTATAAGAAATATAAAATTGAACCAGTAATACTACCAATAATAGCGCCACTTATGACTTGAAAATATGTATGACCTTCTTTTTCATGCAGTTCATGTTTGCCCATCATATTATTTAAAATAGAAGCATGTTTACCTATAGAACGACGCAAGTGGGTAGCATCTATCATTACGATAAAGGAAAGAGTTACAGCCAATATAAATAATGTGGAATTAAAGCTGTCATGAAAGCCAATATATGTTGTAGTAGTAATTATGGTTGCAGTGTGAACACTAGGAAAACCGCCATTACTTAATGCTAATTTTATATCCATATGGGAATGAAGAATAAAGTTGGTTATGAATTTGATAATTACAGCAACAAGCCAACCGATGAATGGGACTAAAATCATACAAGACTGCATAAAATCACCTTTGTGTTTAAATTTAGATATTTTAATTATAACAAAATGAAAACATAGATAAAAGCAAACTTTGGTAAAATAATAGAATAAAAAAAGAACGATAACAGAAGTGAGTAGATGTTATCGTTCTTTTTTTTATATAAATTATCGCACTATATTGGGACTAAGTATGGGAAAGTGTTTGTGGAAAATGATTAGTGCGATAAATATTTTAAATTTGAATTAGGTCATAATTGCGATTGCCCATGCCAAGTTCAGCCATATATTCAAGTTGATGAAGTCCTTCGCGCGACTCTATGCGTTGAATTAAATCGCGATTTTCATTTGATGGAAGTTTATAAACTAAATCAATAGAAGCTTGGTCTATAGCTAAGATATCTGTTGAAGCTAAAATACCAATATCACTGCATGTAGGCTTAGCACCGTGTGCATCGCAATCACAATCGACAGACATATTTTTAAGTACATTTATATATGCGATTTGATTGCCAAAATGATTAATAATAGCATAGCCGGATTCAACCATGCGTTCTAAAAATGTTTTACCAGTTGGCCATCCTTTTCCGTGCACAACTTCTTTGCCATAGCGTGAAGCAACACCGATACCGATATTTTTTAGCGAGCCACCAAAGCCACCCATAGCATGTCCTTTGAAATGGGTGTATACAAGCATGGAATTATAATTAGTTAAATGAGCACCGACAGGAACTTGGGTGATATGTTCTTCGGGGTTGGTGATTGTGCCGTTATTAATACGTTCTTGAATAGAAGGAACAGGTAAACTTATATCGCCGTCAGCGTCCATGATGTCTACAGGACAAAATGTAAAACCATTTGTTTCAATGACTTGGCGGTGAGTATCTGTATTTTGACGTGGACTAGAATAAAGTACATTACATTCAACAATAGTGCTATTAGGAATGTTAGCTTGGAGATTTTTAATTAAATCAATTGGTAAAAGGTTAGGGCCATGCACTTCACCTGTATGCAGTTTTATAGCTATATTACCTGTTAAATTACTTTTTATTTGGTCATAAACTTTTATAAGACCCTGAGGACTAATATCATCAGTAAAAAACACTTTAGCTTTATTGTTGGTGTCGTTTAGATTTGTTTTAGTTGAAGAGTTAGCGGATGTTTCGCCATTATGATTATTACTGCACCCCATAAGAGAAAAGGCAGACATAGAAATAATTGCTCCACTGGCTAAACGAATAAATTTGCGTCGGGATAAATGCTGAGAAAAGTTCATATGTAAAATCTCCTTTATTTTTACTGTATCATTTAGAGCCTAGTCGAAGTCAAGCTAAAATATAAAAAGAGGCATAATATCTCTTTTTGTATCTATTTTTTCAGTGGGAATATCAGTAGCAACTACAGGGGTAATGACTTAGTTACTTCTGTGCATATCCACTTTTGTATTTACTACTGTATCAGGAATATTAGTGGCAGGTACATCACTAAATGCAAATACATTGGTTGAATTTAAGGTTAAAACACCAACGACAGATAAAATTCCGCACAATTTTTTTAATACATTCTTACTCATACTAGATTTTTATACATTTTTTGTGCAATTATAATTGCTGTTATATTTTTATATTATTGATGATTATCTATGACTCATATTATATTAAATAAGTTTACATATGTCTAATGCTTAATTAGTAGAAAAAATATGCTTTGAAAGCATTAAACGGAAAAATAAGTGATAAAATCTGTTTTTTAGTACAATTGTTTTATGATGAAAAACAATGCCTTGTAAGCATAATAAAACCAAATAATATAAGTATTAGACATAAATTTTATTATTTTTTATAATAATAATAGATGAAATCCTAGCAGAAGAAATTGTATTTTTAGTTATGGGGTGAAAAAAGAATGACAATAAAAGAGGTAGCAGAAAAAACAGGCGTATCCGTTGATACGCTTAGATATTATGAAAGAATAGGATTGTTACCACCTGTGCCAAGAAAAACAAATGGTATACGTGATTATGATGAATTTTTTGTTCATTTAATTGCTTTTATTCAAGATTTAAAAAATGTAGGTTTTTCTTTAGAAGCTATTTTAGATTATATTAAATTAGCTAAATTAGGTGATATTTCTAATGAAGAACGGAAAAAGATGATAATGGAAGTTCAAAATATGCTTTTAGATAAAATAAAAGTTTTGTATGCAATGGTAGAGCGTAATAATTATCAACTTAAACATTATGATGATGTTTTATTGCCACAAACAAATAAATTAGTGTACAGATTTAAATAATGGCAAGGTACATATAGAAAGCTTAATTAGTATGTGTGATTTTAATTTATATCACATATAATTAAGCTTTTTTACGTTTATTAAATTATTTGTTAGTGATAAGAAAAATATTGTACTTATCAATGAAGGAATGTTATTTCGTCGACGAGTAGAAGAAGTTTAAGATAAAAGTTTTAAAAAGAATATATTTTGGTGTGAAAAGATTTGACAGGTAAAAAAAGAATAATCTATGCTTCAAAAAAATAAAAAGAAAAGATAGGTAGAAAAAAATTCTACCTATCTATGTTACCTCAACATTTGACAAAGAACCAAAATAAAAAGCCTTCATTATTTAATGAAGGCTTGTGTCATCTTTATAAGTGGTGGGCCCACCTGGATTCGAACCAGGGACCAACCGGTTATGAGCCGGGGGCTCTACCGCTGAGCTATAGGCCCAAAAATAAAATGGCTCCTTGAGTAGGACTCGAACCTACGACCGATCGGTTAACAGCCGATTGCTCTACCAACTG
>C._urophasianus_2_cecum__coassemble_81_pt1 | contig 26772 bp, 27 predicted proteins | sample C__urophasianus_2_cecum__metabat2_low_PE_006 | metagenome-assembled genome bin C | reverse complement strand
AATAAATGCTGAAGTAAGAGAATTTTCTCTAACCCCAACATTTATTATAGAACCACCATTTATTATAGAACCTAAATAATACAAAAAGCCCATATCTGAAATCAACCAGATATGGGCTTAATTTTTGAAATTATTCAGCGTAAACACTGATTTGACGGTTGTAACGACCTTTACGTTCGAAAGCAACGCGTCCAGCAATTTTAGCGAATAAAGTATCATCTTTACCGATGCCTACGTTAGCACCTGGATGGAAATGAGTACCTCTCTGACGAACTAAAATGCTACCTGCTGTAACGATTGTACCAGCGTGTTCTTTAACGCCAAGACGTTTAGATTCACTATCACGACCGTTACGAGTGCTACTAACACCTTTTTTATGAGCGAAAAGCTGTAAATCAAAATTGAACATTGATTTCACCTCCTGATATTTAGAAGACGTACATTTTTTGGATTGGATTTCTCTATTTCCGTAAAACCAAGTATAGCAACAGCAAAAACCGCTTCAGTTAGCTCATTGGGAGCTTCCTTTAATGCTACACTTAAATATCCGGGCTTTACATCATAATCAATATCACGATGTAAATGTTGTGCCAAACCTAAAATAACTGACTGAGCCAATGCAGAAATCGCCGCACATACAATATCTTGACCATATGCGCCAGCTCCTGCATGTCCTTCAACTAAAAGACCGATGATTTTATCATCATCTTGACGCATTACAGATATTTTAATCATTATGCTTCGATTTTTTCAATAGTTAATTTAGTGAAAGGCTGACGATGACCTTGACGACGACGATAGTTTGCTTTAGCTTTATATTTGAAAACGAAGATTTTTTTAGCTTTATCCTGTTTTTCAACTTTAGCTGTAATTTTAGCTCCTTCAACAACTGGAGTACCAACTTTAACATCTGCATCATTTACAACTGTCAAAACTTGGTCAAAAGTTACAACGTCGCCTTCGTTAGCAGCGATTTTTTCAACAGTGATAACATCACCTTCGCTAACGCGGTACTGTTTGCCACCTGTCTGGAAAATAGCGTACATTAAATTTACACCTACCTCTTAATTTACTCGCCAAATACGGTTAACCTTACGGTTATTAAAAACCTTTTTGTGCGGTTGGTAAACCCTAATTTCTGAGGTTTACATCTTGAAATTCTATCATAATTAATATATAGATGTCAACAGATATATTCCCCTTCTTCCAAAGAAATCAAACTGATTTTTATTGTATATTATTCACTTTTTGTTTTATAATAGATAAAAGATTTATTAAAGGAGGAAATTTTTTTGGCTAAGCAATCATTTTATATAACTACGCCTATTTATTATCCTAGTGCTAAACTGCATATCGGTCATGCTTATTGCACAACTATAGCTGACAGTATTGCACGTTATAAACGTTTATCCGATTTTGACGTATTTTTCTTAACAGGTTCTGATGAACATGGACAAAAAATTGAACAAAAAGCAGAAGAACAAGGTGTTACACCAATTGAATATGTAGATAAAATCGTTGCCAGCTTCCAAAATTTATGGAAACAACTTAACATTTCCAATGATGATTTTATTCGTACAACCCAAAAACGTCATGAAAAAGTTGTTCAAGAAGTTTTCCGTCGTATTTATGAAAAAGGCGATATTTATAAAGGTGAATATAAAGGCTTATATTGCACTCCATGCGAAAGTTTCTGGCTTGAACGCCAACTTGTTGATGGTAAATGCCCTGATTGCGGTCGTGAAGTTAAAGAAGTTGCTGAAGAAGCTTATTTCTTCCGTATATCCAAATATGCTGACCGTTTATTACAATATATAGAAGAACATCCTGATTTTATTCAACCTGTATCTCGTCGCAATGAAATGATTAATTTCATTAAACAGGGACTTGATGATTTATGTATCTCTCGTACTTCTTTTGATTGGGGAATTCCTGTACCTATCGATCCGAAACATGTTATTTATGTATGGTTTGATGCACTTACTAACTACTTAACACCAATCGGCTATTTAGATGACCCAGAAAAATTCCATAAATTTTGGCCAGCTGATTTACATCTTGTTGGTAAAGAAATTGTTCGTTTCCATACAATTATTTGGCCAATAATTTTAATGGCACTTGATTTACCATTACCAAAAAAAGTATATGGTCATGGTTGGCTCGTTGTCGACGGCGATAAAATGAGTAAATCTAAAGGCAATGTAATTGACCCAATCGGTTTAATTGATGAATTTGGTGCTGATGCTATTCGTTATTTCTTACTTCGTGAAATAAATCTTGGTCAAGATGGTAATTTCTCTCGTGATGCTTTAATTCAACGCATTAATTCTGATTTAGCAAATGACCTTGGAAACCTTTTACATCGTACTTTAAGTATGATTAATAAATACAATGATGGCATTATTGAAGAACCTGGTGAAATTCGTCCTGTTGACCAAGCTTTAATTGATGATGCTATGAAAACTGTTGCTGATTATAAAAAATACATGGACAACATGAAACTTAGTGACAGTATTAAACTTGTATGGTCATTTATCAGCCGTAGCAATAAATATATTGATGAAACAACTCCTTGGGTACTCGGCAAAGACGCAAGCAAAAAAGCAGAACTTAATCGTGTATTATATGATTTAGCAGAAAGTTTACGTATTATTAGTGTAATGATTGAACCATTCATGCCGACAACTGCCGGTAAAATGTGGAGTCAGCTCAATATATCCCAAAGTTTTGCTGATGTACGTATCAGTGATATTGAAACATGGGGCAAAACTGTAGTCGGAACAAAAATTAATAAACCAGAACAGCTCTTTCCTCGTATTGAAATCGAAGAAGAAAAACCAATGCAGAAAACAAAAGAACAACCAAAAAAAGAAACTAAAAAAGTTGAACCTGTAGCAGAAGCTGACTCTATGATTAAAATTGATGATTTTGCTAAAGTAGATTTACGTGTGGCGGAAATCATCTCCGCTGAACCAGTACCAAAAACAGAAAAACTTTTAAAATTACAAGTTTCTTTAGGTAATGAAGAAAGAACCATAGTGTCTGGTATCGCTAAATTCTACAAACCAGAAGAACTTATCGGCAAGCATGTAATTCTCGTTGCTAATTTAAAACCAGCTAAATTACGTGGCGTAATGTCACATGGTATGTTGCTTGCTGCTTCTAAAGGCGACCAACTCCAAATCGTTGAAACTTCTATGCCTGTTGGCAGTAAGGTGAAATAAAATGCTTGTAGATACACATGCTCATCTTGATGATTTAAAATATGAACAAGACCGTGATGAAGTAATCACTCGTGCTAAAGAATATGGTGTAACACGTATTATATCTATGGGTGATACAATGACTTCTTCTTTAAACGCTATAAAAATTGCTGAAAAATATGAGAACGTTTTTGCTGGGGCAGGCGTTCACCCTCAAGAAGCGCTTAGTCTTGTAGCTAGTGATTATGATAAACTAGCGCAATTAATGACACTTCCTAAAGTAAAAGTATTAGGCGAAATTGGTCTTGACTATCACTATGAAAATGCTTCACGTGAATTACAACAAGAAATTTTTATTCGTCAACTTGATGTTGCTCGCCAAATGCACATGCCAGTTAGTATTCACGACCGCGATGCTCATGGTGATACAATGGCTATTTTAAAAAAAGAAGGCAAAGGGCTAACTGGTTCTATTCATTGTTTCTCTGGAAGCTATGAAATGGCAAAAGAACTTTTAAAAATGGGATGGTTTCTCGGCGTAGATGGTCCACTTACTTTCAAAAATGCCGCAAAACTACCTGAAATTATAGCTAAAATTCCACTCGATAGACTTTTACTTGAAACGGATAGCCCATATCTTGCGCCTGTACCAAAACGTGGCAAGCGTAATGAACCTGCTTATGTAAAATATATAGCAGAAAAAGTAGTTGAAGTCAGAGGTATTTCTTTTGAAGAAGTAGCTCACCAAACAACTCAAAATGCTGTAAATCTATTTAACCTAGATTAATTTATAAAAACCTCGCTTGGATAAATATATTTGAGCGAGGTTTTGTATATTTTTGGTTCTATAATAAATCTTCTAAAAAGCTGTGCTAATTTTTAAGCACAGCTTTTTTAATATATTGTCAACTTTTTGTTTTGCTAAGGTTGACTAAAAATATAATATTGCATATAATATGGACAGAAAAGGCGGGTATACAATGATAGAACTTATACAAAATTTAGCTAAATGTGATGAAAAATTTTTTTCTGGTTGGATTTTAGCTCGAGTACAAATCATTTTAAATCAAAATGCTGTAGTTTTTAGTAATAAATTAATTTCTGCTACTAGGCGAAAGGCTATTTTTAAAGTGAAAGGTGTAGATGAAAAAAATATTGTTCAGCAAAGTTTGAAGGTATTATTACTTTTACCTAAAACAAATATCGTTCAATCTGCAAAAAAAACAACAAAAATAGGTTTATTATTCAATAAGCAAAAATTTGATATTATGAAGATAAATGAATATGTAGCATTATCTGGTGATAAAAATATTATTCATAAAGGAGAAAAACCCATAGTACCAGGTTTATTGATGATTTTATATTTACATAAATTTTTTAAGACACAAATGTATTGGAATGTAAAATTCATCTGTCCTGTATATGCTGATGATGAAGTATGTTTTTATCAAAAAGATACTATTGTAAATGCTTATGTTAATGAGCGATTAGTTTTTACAATTAATTTCAATAAAGTAGGTGGATTAAAAGATGAATAGTTCTTCAGCTAATAAGACTTTAGAGATGACAAGGTTAGCGTTATTTGTTGCTATGAATTGTGTTTCAGCGTATATTATTATTCCTCTTCCGTTTTCCTTGTCTCCGATAGCATTGCAAACATTAATTGTAAATTTAGTTGGGTTTGTACTATCGCCTAAGCAAGCTTTTATTACTATGCTTATTTATATTTTAGTCGGTCTTATCGGTATTCCTGTATTTACTGGCGGAACAGCAGGCCCTGCAAAATTATTTGGCCCTACAGGTGGATATATTATTGGTTTTATGGTTGCTGTTATACTTATTGCTTGGCTTAGAGGAAAAACGTATAGTTTAAAACGTTTTGCTCTTGTTGGTGTAGGTATTGGTATTCCTGTAATTTATATTTTTGGTGCATTACAGTTGAAATTTTTGACAGATATGAATTGGGAAGCTGTGATTTTGACAGGTGTTTTGCCCTTTATTCCTTTGGATATCGTAAAATGTTTAGTAGCAACAATTATTGCTAAGCCGATTTTAAAAATTTTTGATAGGTGACTTCAATGAATAATGTATATATTATTGGTGGCTTGCGTAGTTATATTGGAATTTATAACGGTATATATAAGCATGTTCCGGCAGAAGTTCTTGGAGCGCAAGTTTTAAAACAGGTTGTACAAAAATATAATTTAAATAAACAGGAAATAGATTATATTATTGGCGGAAATGGTGTTGGAGCAGGGGGCAATATTACACGTTTAATGGCATTGACAGCAGGTATGGATAATTTCGTACCTGCTTTTACTGTAGATATGCAATGTTCTAGTGGGTTAGAATGTGTAGCAGTTGGTGCAGATAAAATTGCTTCGGGTAATGCTGATTTGATAATTGCAGGTGGTTTTGAAAGTAGTTCTACGCAACCAAGACGAAGTTATAATCCAAATCATCCAGATTATAAAGATGATAGCTATTATTATAGTGCTAAATTTATGCCGGATATTCATAGAGAAAATATTATGATAGAAGGTGCTGAACTTACAGCATTAAAGGAAAATATTTCTAAAGAAGAAATGGATAAATGGGTATTACGCAGTCATAAGTTAGCATTTAAAGCACAAGAAGCTAATCTGTTGCAAGATATGATTGTTAGTGTAAATAATTCGCAAAAAGATGAAGGTATTCGTCCGCGTATGAGTCAAAAGTTGCTTAATAGAGTACCTAAAATTTTGCCGAATGGAAAATTGATTACGCCTGCTAATGCCTGCTTGATTAATGATGGAGCTGGTTTTGTTGTACTTTGTTCAGCAAAGTATCTAAAAAAATATAATGGTAAACCACTGGCGAAAATTATAAATTCTTGTGCTTGTGGAGTAGAACCAATGCAAAGTCCTTTAGGCACTGTAGCGGTAATAAATAAATTGTTGCAAAAAAATGATTTGAAATCTAAGGATATAGATTTTTTTGAAGTAAATGAAGCTTTTGCTGTTATAGATGTGTTATTTGTTCGTAATTTTCCTGAATGTATTGATAGATATAATATTTTTGGCGGTGCTTTGGCATACGGTCATCCATACGGTGCTTCGGGAACAATTATTTTACTTCATTTATTAAAAGCACTCAATTTGTATCAAGGTAGATTAGGGTGTTGTGTCATTGCAGGTGCAGGCGGATTAGGTAGTGCTATGCTTATTGAAAGGATTTAGTAATGAATTATTTAAACTTGATTTTACAGCAAAAACAAGATAAATTAGCGATAATTGTAGATGAAGAATGGTATACTTATGGTAGTTTGACACGAAAAGTTATAGCTGTACGTGAACAAATCAATAAAAAACAACCGTATATTTTTATTCATGAAAGTAAAATTATTGACCAGTTAATACAGTTTTTGGCGTATAGTGGTACAAATTGTTTACCTATAATTGCTACAGAAGCTAGTAAAAAACAAGATTTTGAGATAGATAATATTCCCTCAAAAGCTTGTATGGGTGTAATGACTTCTGGTTCAACTGGCAAAAGTAAATTGTTATGGCGGAGTTATCATAGTTGGGCAGATTTTTTTCCAGTGCAAAATAAAGTTTTTGGAATTAACAGTGATACAATAATTTTTTGTCAAGGAAGCTTGGCTTTTACAGGCAATTTAAATATATATATGAGTATTTTGGCGGTGGGTGGGACAATTGTTGCTACAGAAAAATTTCGTCCTAAATATTGGCTGGAATTAATAGATAAATATGTAGTAAATACACTTTATTTAATACCGACAAAATTATTGTTATTACCTAAATTTGCAATGAAGCAGAATTTAAATATGAAACAGATTGTAACCGGTTCACAAAGTATGGGAAAACAAGAAGCTTTGAAATTGAAGCGAATTTATCCACAAGCTGAAATTGTTTTATATTATGGAGCAAGTGAATTAAATTATATTACGTATATTCGCGACTGTGAGATGACAGATGACCGTACATTAATTGGCAAACCGTTTGATAATGTAAAAATAATGGTACGAAATGGAGAAATTTTTGTAAATACAGTATATGGAGTAGAAGGAATATCGCTACCTTTTTCTTTAAAGGATAAAGGATATATAGATGAAAATAATAATTTACATTTTAAAGGACGAAAAGATGATATTTGCAATGTAAATGGTTTGAAAATTTCACTAAGTAAAGTAGAAGATGCTTTGTTAAAAGTATTATGTATAGATGAAGCGGTTGCTTTAGTAAAGCATGAAAATGATATGGATATTTTAAAAGCGTTTGTTGTAGCTGAAAAACAACAAAGCAAACAAGTTATTTTAAAATCATTAAAAAAATATTTAGCAGATTTTGAAATTCCTAAGCAAATTATATATCTGAAATCCTTACCTAAAAATGAAAGTGGCAAAATAGACAAGTTTAAACTAAAGCAATTTATGTAAGAAAAACATGTACTTTTAGTAAAAAAATCTGGTATAAATGGCGTTAAAAATTAAAATAACTTGGAAAAACTTTTTGTTGTAACAAAGTTAAGATGTAAATATGTAAACTTTTTTCTTGACTGTAAACTAGATAAGATGTACAATTAAAACACTATTATTAGGGAGATGTAATTTATGGTTAAATTTGTAGAAACTAAAACATTGAAAGAAAAAGTAGATGTTTCCACTATTGGCTTTGGTACACATTTTACTGATTATATGTTTGAAATGACTTATGATGAAGGTCAAGGATGGCACGATCCGCAAATCGTTCCTTATGAAGATATAAAAGTTAGTCCTGCTAATGCTACACTTCATTATGGTCAAGCTATTTTTGAAGGCATGAAAGCATTCCGTCAAGGTAAAGATGTTGTTATTTTCCGCACAAAAGACCATTTAAATCGTTTAAATAATTCTGCTAGAATTTTAGATATCCCACCAATCGATGTTGATTTAGTATATGATGCACTTCATCAATTAATTACTATTGAAAAAGATTGGGTACCAGCACAGAGAGGTCAAAGTTTATACATACGTCCGTTTATTTTTGCTGATGACCCCTATCTCGGCGTAAGTGTATCTAAAAAATACAAATTCTATATTATTCTTTCTCCTGTTGCTGCTTATTATGCACATGGTTTTGCACCAGTAAAAATCATGGTAGAAGACTATTATGTTCGTGCAACAAAAGGTGGTCTTGGCGAAGCAAAAACTCCTGCAAACTATGCAGCTAGTCTTCATGCAGGTCTTGAAGCTCATAAAAAAGGCTTTGACCAAGTACTATGGCTCGATGGTGTACAGCATAAATACATCGGTGAAGTAGGTTCTATGAATATTTTATTCAAAATAGACGGCAAAATTGTAACTCCAGCACTTGATGGTACAATTTTAAATGGTATAACAAGAAGAACTGTTCTTGCTGTTGCTAAAGACTGGGGCATGAATGTAGAAGAACGTGCTATTTCTATTGATGAACTTGTTGAAGATTACAAGAATGGTAAACTTGAAGAAGTATTTGGCTCTGGTACTGCTGCTGTTATTTCTCCAGTTGGTGTACTTGGCTACAAAGATGAAGAAATGGTCATTGGCGATGGCAAAGTTGGTCCATTTGCACAAAAAATGTTTGACTACATTACTGGACTTCAGAGTGGTTTAGAAAAAGATGTACATGGTTTTGTTGATAAAGTAACATCTGTCGACTAAATTTGGTAAACTGACATTTATGTAAAAATAGCTTTTCGTTATAAGCAGTTTATAGCGGAAAGCTATTTTTGTATGAAATTTTTTAAGTAAACTTTTTATTTTTTATTGAATGTTGTATAATAAAAATTCTGTTATTTAGACAAAAATACATATTGAATGATATAATATATGAAAGAGTTTGCTAAAAACTTTGTAATAGCACTGTATTTTTGTTAAAATATATATATTTGAGAGCTAAATACATGATGAGGGGGCGTTATTGTGCCTGTTAAAATAACTATGGATGATTTAAAACGTAAACTTGCTGGACCACAGTACAAATTGACACCACAGAGAAAAACTGTTCTTCAGATTTTTCTTGATAGACCTAGACAACATCTTAGTGCTGAAGATGTGCATTTTATTTTAAAAGAAAATAAATTTGAAATTGGTCTTGCTACAGTATATCGTAGTTTAGAATTATTAACAGAATTGAATATCTTAAACTCTCTTGATTTTGGTGATGGCTGTCGCCGTTATGAATTGAATGAAGCTAGTCCTAATGAGCATCAACATCATCATTTAATATGTGTTGAATGTGGTAAAGTTATGGAATTTACAGATGACCTTCTTGGTGATTTAGAAATAAAAATCGCCGAAAAATGTGAATTTCAAATTATCGACCATCAATTGAAATTCTTCGGTTATTGTAAAGAATGTCAGAAAAAGCGTGAACAACAATCGTGATAATTAAATCTTTTTATTTAAATAGTACACGTGAAATTATTGTTAAAATTGTTAAAGAAATATTGGTACTGTTTAAAATTAATATAGTTGAAAATGCTACTTATGCCGATTATGACAGACTCGATATCATCAATGATGTATTTGAAGAAAATAGGTCTGTTAAAACTACATTAATACTTCAAAAAGATGATGAGGTTTATACATTTAATCGCATAAGTTATTTGCATGTCGATGAAAGTCTTAAAGCAGGTATTAATCGTTTAATTAAATTGAATTTATACCATATATTTTGTGAAGATTTGCAGATGAAAATTGCACCATGGGGAATTTTGCATGGCGTAAGACCAACTAAAATAGTACATCGTTTTATGGAAAATGGATTAAATCGCAGTGAAGTAATTCATCGTTTACAAAATGATTATGAAGTAACTGTGCCTAAAGCTGAATTAATTACTAATATAGCTTATTTACAGCTTCCATTTTTAGAGAAAGCGCGCGACTCACATCTTATAAGTATATATGTAGGTATACCATTTTGTTCGTCGCGTTGTTTATATTGCTCTTTTCCTTCAAGTATTTTGCCAAGTAGTGAAATTACAGCTAAATATTTAAAAACACTTGCTTATGAAATTGAAAAAATCAAAGCATTAGTTCATGAATATGATTTTAAAGTACAAACAATTTATATTGGTGGAGGAACGCCAACCAGTTTGAATGAAAATGATTTTGATGATTTATTAGCATTTGTGACTAAATCTTTTAAAAGTGATTATTTAGAAGAATTTACAGTTGAAGCAGGTAGACCAGATTCAATAAATTTGGCAAAAGCGAAATCTATTGTGAAATATGGAGCTGATAGAATAAGTATTAATCCGCAAACAATGCAAGATAGAACATTGCGTTTGATTGGTCGTCGACATTGTGCAGAGGATATTAAACGTGCTTTTAAAGATGTGCGACAAGCAGGCATAAAGCATATTAATACAGATTTGATAATTGGTCTTCCTGGTGAAAATGAAGCTGATGCAATAGATACTATTAATAAAGTTATTGATTTACAGCCAGATGATATTACATTGCATGCTCTTGCTTTGAAAAAAGGGTCTGAATTAAAACTTATTAAAGATGATATTATCTTACCTAATGATGAAACAGTACAAAATATGTCATCAATAATGACAACGGCTGTTGCTAATTATGGGCTTATCCCTTATTATATTTACCGTCAAGGATATATGAGTGGGCAGTTGGAAAATGTAGGTTACAGTAAAAAAGGCAATGAGGGTATTTATAATATTCAAATTATGGGAGAACGCCAAACAATTTTAGGTGTTGGCGGTGCAGCTACAAGTAAAATTGTTTATCCAGGTAAAAGATTACAAACTTCTTTTAATGCAAAAGACTTATATACTTATTTAAACAGTATAGATAAATATATTGACCGTCGTAAAACTCTTTTGAAGGAAGCTTACGGCGATTAAATTTGAGGTGATTTTTTTATGTTGACGAAGGCTCCGCGCGGAACCCGAGATATACTTCCTAATAAAGTTGGTAATTGGCTTTATATCGAAAATTTAATTAGAAAATTATGCGGTCAGTTTGGTTACCGTGAAATTAGAACACCTATATTTGAACATACAGAATTATTCCAGCGTGGTATAGGTGAAACGACAGATGTTGTTGAAAAGGAAATGTATACATTTACAGATAGAGGTAATCGAAGTATCACACTTCGTCCTGAAAATACAGCAGCTGCTGTTCGTTCGTATTTAGAAAATAAACTTTATGCTGATACAAATTTATGTAAATTATTTTATATCGGCTCTATGTTTAGATATGACCGCCCACAAGCAGGTCGTTATCGTGAATTTCATCAGTTTGGCGTTGAGGCACTCGGTGAAGCTAATCCAGCTGTTGATGCAGAAATAATTTCTTTGGCTGTACAATTTTTGCAAGATTTAGGGCTTAAAGATATTAAGTTATTATTAAATTCTGTAGGCTGTCCAAAATGTCGCCCAATTTATCGTCAGAAATTACAGGAATTCTTTAAACCAGTAATCGGTGAAATGTGTGAAGATTGCCAGTCACGCTATGATAGAAATCCAATGCGTTTATTAGATTGTAAAAATGAAAAATGTAAACAACTCGCTGAAAATGCTCCAGCTATAACAGATTGCTTATGCGATGAATGTAATGAACATTTTCATAAAGTACAAGAATTTTTGAGCACTGCTGGTATTGAATTTGAACTTGACCCTAGTCTTGTTCGTGGTCTTGATTATTATACTAAAACTGCTTTTGAGCTTAAATATGTTCCACTTGGTGCGCAAAGTGCAGTTTTAGGTGGCGGTCGTTATGATGGACTTATTGAAGAGTGTGGCGGAAAACCAACCCCAGCTGTGGGTTTTGCTACAGGACTTGAACGTGTTTTGTTAGCGCTTGAAATGCAAAATTTATTACCAGAAACAGTTTATGATACAGATGTTTTCATTGTAGCACTTGGTGATATGGTACAAAAAAAGGCATTTGAAATTTTAACTGCTTTACGTAAAAATGGTTTTAAAGCTACTATGGACTTTGCCGGACGTAGTATGAAAGCACAAATGAAACAAGCTAATAAATCTAATGCAAAATTTACTGTTATTTTGGGTGAAAATGAGTTAAAATCTAATAGTGCAGTCATAAAGAATATGCAAGACAGCACGCAAGAGACTGTTTCTTTAGATGATTTAGGTACAATATTAAAGGCAAATTGTCATAAATAAACAGTCTCTTCTATTTTAGATATGAGATTAATCATATAAACAAAAAAATTATTGAGGTGGAATTTTACAAATGGAAACAATGGAAGGTATGACCAGAACGCACCATTGTGGTGAGCTTCGTGCTCAAAATGAAGGTCAAGAAGTTGTAGTATGCGGTTGGGTGTCTCACCGCCGTGACCATGGTGGACTTATTTTTATTGATTTACGTGATAGAAGCGGTCTTGTACAGCTCGTTTTTGCTGAAGATAAAATTGGCGCAGACCAATTTCCAAAAGCTGAATCTCTTCGTTCTGAATTCGTAGTTGCTGTACGCGGTAAAGTTTGCTTGCGCGATAAAGAAACTATTAATCCAAATATGAAAACAGGCGAAATTGAAATTTATGCTGAAGAATTACGCATTTTAAATAAAGCAATGACTCCGCCATTTTATATTCAAGATGGTATTGATGTTGATGAAAATGTACGTTTGAAATATCGTTATTTAGATTTACGTCGTCCAGAAATGCAGAAAAATATCATGCTCCGTCATCGTGTTGCAAAATTGATGCGCGATTATATGGATAAACATGGATTTTTAGAAATTGAAACACCTATGCTCACAAAAAGTACACCAGAAGGTGCTCGCGATTATCTTGTACCAAGCCGTGTAAATCCTGGTAAATTTTATGCGTTGCCACAGTCTCCGCAGATTTTTAAACAATTATTAATGGTTGCAGGTTATGAAAAATATTTCCAAATTGTTCGTTGCTTCCGTGATGAAGATTTGCGTGCTGACCGTCAACCTGAATTTACACAACTCGATATTGAAATGTCTTTCGTTGACCAAGAATATATCTTGACATTGATGGAAGGCTTAATGCAAACAATATTTGAAACTATCGGTGAAAAAGTACAAGCTCCGTTCTTACGCATGAGCTGGGATGAAGCTATGGCTAGATATGGTTCTGACAAACCAGATATTCGTTTTGGTATGGAACTTATGGATATCTCCGAATATGTTAAAGGCTCTGATTTTAAAGTATTCAAATCCGTTTTAGATAATGGTGGACAGGTAAAAGCTATTAAAGTTGATGGTTATGCTAATATTCCACGCCGTGAACTTGACGGTCTTGTAGAATATGCACAAAGATATGGTGCAAAAGGTCTTGCTTGGATTCAATACACTGATAAAGAAATTAAATCACCATTCAAGAAATTCTACAGCGAAGAAACATTCCAGAAAATCAAAGAAGCAACAAACGCTCAAACAGGCGATTTATTACTCGTAGTTGCTGATAAACCACTTGTAGTAGCTCAAGCACTTGGCGAACTCCGTTTAGAAATGGGCCGTCGTCGTGGTCTTATTAACGAAAACGAATATAAATTCCTTTGGGTTGTAGACTTCCCTATGTTTGAATATGATGAAGAAAACAAACGTTGGAAAGCTATGCACCATCCATTTACTGCTCCACGTGATGAAGATGTACAATATCTTCTTTCTGATCCTGGTCGCGTAAAAGCAAAAGCATATGATATGGTATTAAATGGTGTAGAAGTTGGTGGCGGTAGCTTGCGTATTTATAACAGTGATACACAAGAAAAAGTATTTGAAGCTATTGGTCTTACACCAGAAGAAGCTCATGAAAAATTTGGCTTTATGCTTGATGCTTTCAAATATGGAACACCTCCACATGGGGGTTTAGCATTTGGTCTTGACCGTTTAATCATGCTTATGGCTAAGCGTAGTTCTATTCGTGATGTTATTCCGTTCCCGAAAACACAAAGTGCTAGTTGCTTAATGACACAAGCTCCATCTGAAGTTGATGCAAAACAACTTCGTGAACTTTCTATTCGCACAACTGTTGCAGTTAAAAAGAAAGCAGAAAACAAGTAATCTAATAATATAATAAAAACAGACTTTGATTTTATTCAAAGGGGTTCTATAATAAATGTTGGGGTAAGAGAAAATTCTCTTACTTTGACATTTATTTTTTTGCAAAAAAAAGAAGCATAATTTCATTCTTTTCGATAAAATATAATCATTACAACATATCAAAGAATGAATAATAAGATAAAAGTTTTAAAAAGAACATGTTTTGGTGTGAAAAGATTTGACAGGTAAAAAAAGAATAATCTATGCTTCAAAAAAATAAAAAGAAAAGATAGGTAGAGCAAAATTCTACCTATCTATGTTACCCCAACATTTGACAAAGAACAAAGAACCATTATTTTATCTTGTTTTCCAGTGAGCTAAAGCGCCAGCATATTTATTAATTTTAAATGAATTAGCTACAGCTTTATCAATGAAATTTTGTGCTGTTTTAAATGCTTCATGAACACTTAATCCTTTAGCTAATCCTGCTGTTATAGCAGCAGAAAAAGTACAGCCAGCACCATTATTATAGATATTTTTCTGTTTCAATTTGCGCTCAATGGTGAAATCTTTGCCATCAAATAGTACATCAATCATATAATCGCCTTCGACACGGCTACCAGATTTTATAATAATATTTTTAGCGCCAAGTTTATTGATTTTTACGCAAGCTTCTTTTACGTCTTCTAGCGTAGTAACTTTTTTCATATCAGCAATATAACCAGCTTCTACTGTATTTGGCGTAATTACATCAGCATATTGTACTAATCTGGCTTTTATAGCTTGAGCTGCTTCTGGTACCATGATATCATCTATGCCTTTACATACCATAACTGGGTCAATAACAACATTTTTAAAATTATATTTTTTTATAGCATCTTCTACAGCTTCAACGAGTTGAGCTGAACTAAGCATACCTGTTTTCATTGCATCAGCTCCTATACCTTCGCCAACTGTTGCTATTTGTCTTTTTATTGTAGCAAGGTCGATGGGAAATATATCATGTGCCCAATCTTTGGGATTTTGTGCTACGATAACAGTAAGAGCTACCATACCATAAACGCCCATTTCTTCAAAAGTTTTTAAATCGGCTTCCATACCTGCTCCACCAGAAGTATCTGAACCTGCGATAGTAAGTGCTTTATAATTTTCTGCCATTAATATCAACCTCATTTACAAATATTTGTTTAAAATTATAAAATCCACTGTACTTAAAGTCAATGAAATTACCGAAAAAAACTTTAATTGTATCGATACAAAAAATACAGCTATATAGCTGTATTAATTACTAAGTATTTCTTATTAGTAAAAACGAAGACCTTTTACGATTATGTTTATATCAAGAACAATCATTCCTGTCATATATTCTACAACTTCTTTGATTTTCTTTTGGATAGAATGTATTAATGTTGGAATGTGATTGCCATATTTTAAAATGACTTGGAATGATAGTTTTATACCTTTATCTTCTCCATCAGCCCAAATATGGTTAATATGAATATGGCTAGGTTTAAAATCTAAAAAAGTTTCTTTTCCAATGTATTTAATGATTTCTAAAATTGTAGAGTCTTCAATTATTAATCGTCCATAGTAACTGAAAACCGGTCGTACAATTGATTTTTCACCTAAACGGCGTCGTTTAGTGCTGGATTTTTTGAAAAATGATTGTATTGGGTCTACTAAATAACCGGAAAAGTGAGGTTTAAGTTCGATTGTTGGTACTGGAATAATATGTTTACCTTCTTTATTGCGGTAAAATTGTGCTTTAGCCATTTCTGCTTTTGTAGCAATATCAGCAATATTGATAATTCGGCTAATCGGTGGTAATTCAAGTGTTTTAGCAATACGATGAACCATGTTTTCCGAAGTGCCTAAAATTAATATGCGTTCTGGCTTGACTGCTTTTATAGCATTTTTTACTTCTTCTGCGTGTCCAGGAACGACAAAAACAGCTCGACGTATTGCCATTATTTTGCTTACTTCACGTTTAGCGGAATGACCGGCAATTATTTTATTATTTTTTATTAAAATTCCATCATCAATAATGGCATCGGCGTTATTTTGGCGTGCGACCATTAGGGCACGATGGGATTTTCCTGTACCACTAGGTCCTACTAAAGCAATAACATCCATATGATTAGCTCCTTTGCAAATATTTTAAGAATTTTTTGTTATTTATACTAAATCTAAAGTTATAAAATTTACTTCATGATAATAGTTAATTCCATTCGGCAAAAAGCCGAATGGAACACTATTATTCCTTATCTAGGTTCAACAATAAGTTTTATTGCTGTACGCTCCTGCCCATCAATCTGTATATCAGCAAAAGCCGGTATACAAATTAAATCTATACCATGTGGAGCAACGAAGCCACGAGCAATTGCAACAGCTTTGATAGCTTGATTAAGCGCGCCAGCCCCTATGGTCTGCAATTCAGCAGTTCCAGATTCTCTCAATACTCCTGCTAATGCACCTGCAACAGAATTTGGATTGGATTTGGTTGATACTTTTAAAACTTCCATGATTAGCACACCCTTCAAAGATTTAAAGAATTAGGAATTATTATTTATTTCGCCAAAAGTATCAAAAATCCTTTTTTTATAACTAATAACTAATTTTCGTTAAAGAGAATTCTTTCGATAGATAAAGCTTTATTTGTCTTGTCATCTACATCTAAAACTACTGCACTAAATATATTTGGTCCATCAGCTACTTCAAAACGAACTGGTCTACAAGTTATAAATTTTTCAATGGCATTATTTACATTAATACCTAAGCTGGAATTATATGGTCCTACCATGCCTAAATCGCTAATATAGGCAGTACCTTTTGGTAATAGACGATTATCGGCTGTTTGTACATGTGTATGTGTACCAACAATGCAAGTTACTTTGCCATCGAGATAGAAGCCCATAGCAATTTTTTCAGAAGTAGCTTCCGCATGAATGTCTACGAGAATAATGTCACATCTATTTTTTATTTTTTTTAAGATTTCATCTACTTTTTGAAAAGGACAATCCATAGGTGGCATAAAAGTTCTGCCAGAAACATTGATTACTCCAATAGTTTTTGCCTTAAACGGATAAAGACAATATCCTCTACCAGGAGCTCCTTCTGGATAATTAGCAGGACGAATGAGAAATGGCTCATTATCAATGAATGATACGATTTCTTTTTGATCCCAAATATGATTACCAGATGTTACAATATTTGCTCCAGCATTATATATTTCATCTAAGGTTTTACGATTAATACCTCGACCACCAGCGATATTTTCACCATTTACTACAACTATATCTATATTGTGTTTTTTGCGAAGTTCTGGAATGTATTTGCGGAAAGTTTCTCTGCCAGGATGGCCACAAACATCACCAACTATTAAGAATTTCAAAAATCAAACCTCCATTATTTATTATAAACAATAACTCTGCCGTTTTCACGAATACCGACCATTTTTTCTTCTACCGGATTTATTTTTAAGCTACCTAACATAGTATCAATTAATTCTAATTGGGTAAGGATACTTGTATCAACTATAGGCACTCTATCTAATTCACGAATAAGATTTTTGGCAAATTTGTCTTTAATTATTTCGTTGAGTAAACGGAGTTCACCATGCGAGAAAGTTTTTACATCTCTAGTAATATTGATAAATGTAGCTTTTTCTTTAACTTCTAAAACAATATTGTTTTTTTCTGGTGTTAAATGTTCTAAATATTGATATGATAAAATACTGTCTTCTAAAAATTCTCTTGTCTGCGATAAGTCTTCATCATTTAAAATTTTATTGATTGTATAACTGATATATACTTCTTCATGTTCGGGTTCAACAGATATTTCGCTGATTTCTGGATAACATAGTAGTATAGAAGTTAACAAATTTATACAATCCATATTTGGTTTTTTTTGTTGTTTTAATTTCATATTCATTTTATTGTAAACCTCACTAATCTTTCAGCAAAGTCTTGTTTTTATTATTTTATAGCTTATACGCCAACAATGCAAACAATATTGTAGATAAATTATAAAAAAACAGTTGTTATTCATATCTAGTGTAAATAACAACTGTTTTTTATCTATTTTGCGTAATCAACTACACGAGTTTCTCTGATTACTGTTACTTTAATCTGTCCTGGATATTCCAGTTCAGCTTCAATTTTCTTAGTTATATCATGTGCCAATGCTACAGTAGAAAGGTCATCTATTTTATCTGGTTTTACCATGATACGGATTTCTCTACCTGCTTGAATAGCAAAGGAACGTTCTACGCCGTCAAACGATTCAGCAATTTCTTCCAAACGTTTTAAGCGTTTTAAATAGGACTCAAGACTTTCACGTCTAGCTCCTGGACGAGCAGCAGAAACGGCATCAGCAGCTGCAACAAGTACGGCTTCTACAGTTTTTGCTTCTTCATCACCATGATGTGCTGCAATAGCATTTACAACATCAGCTGATTCACGATATTTTTTAGCTAAATCAGCACCGATTGTCACATGTGGACCTTCAACTTCATGATCTATAGCTTTACCGATATCATGTAAGAGACCACTGCGTTTGGCAAGTGCCACATCTACGCCCAATTCAGCTGCCATAACGCCAGCAAGATGAGCTACTTCAATGGAATGATTGAGAACATTTTGTCCATAGCTTGTACGATATTTTAAGCGACCTAATAATTTAACTAATTCTTGATGTAATCCATGTACACCTGTTTCAAAACAAGCTTGTTCGCCTGCTTCTTTAATGCGTTGGTCGACTTCTCGACGCGCTTTTTCTACCATTTCTTCAATACGTGCTGGATGAATTCGTCCATCAGCAATTAATTTCTCAAGAGCAATACGAGCAATTTCACGACGCACTGGGTCAAAACCAGATAAGATAACTGCTTCTGGTGTATCATCAATGATTAAGTCAATACCTGTAAGTGTTTCTAAGGCACGAATATTTCTACCCTCACGACCGATGATACGACCTTTCATTTCATCATTTGGCAGTGCTACGACAGAAACTGTTGTTTCTACTACATGGTCAGCTGCACATCGCTGAATTGCTTGAGAAATGATATTTCTAGCACGTTTTTCTGCTTCATCTTTTATTTGCTGTTCATATTCTTTAATCATAACAGCTTTATCATGCTTGATTTCGATTTCAGCATCAGCTAAGAGCATTGCACGGGCATCTTCATTTGTAAGCCCAGATATGCGTTCTAATTCTTCCATTTGTTTTGCGTGTATAGCATCTATACGTGCTTGAGATTTATCAATCTCACTTTCTTTACGGCTTAAAACTTCTTCTTTTCTTTCTAAAGAATCGATTTTTCTATCCAGATTTTCTTCTTTTTGGACTAAACGACGTTCTTGACGAGAAAGTTCATTTCTGCGGTCTTTTGTATCACGATCGAGTTCTTGACGCATTCTATGGATTTCTTCTTTGGCTTCAAGAGTTGCTTCTTTTTTCTTCGTTTCAATCTGTTTTTCTGCTTCAGATATTATGCGCTTTGCTTCATTTTCAGCAGAACCTATCTGTGCTTCTGCACTTCGTTTTCTCAACCAATATCCCACGCCCAAGCCGACAACAAGTGCAAGTATTATCGCTAATATTAATTCAACGATAATCTTCAACCCCCTTTACTTAAAATTTTCTAATAAATATTTTTTAATCAATTTTGATTAGAAACTTTTGTATGATAATAGAATATCTATACATTTTTAATAAACTCGTTGAAGTTTCCACAACGAATATATTTAGCGTTAATTTATCTTTTGACAAAATAAAAAAGCCCGAAGACCTTGTTCACGCTTATAAAAGATATTGTAAAGGTTTTTAGAAATAGTGTCAAGATTTTACATTCGTCTGTGAACATAAAAAAAGCTATTGTTTTTATAAAAACAATAGCTTGTAATTTTCAGCTCCAAAGAAGTTTCATCCAATTGGGATATTCTTGTTCTAAATGACTGTTTATCGCGCCTAAAAGGTCGATTACTAAATCACCATCTGTTTCATTTTTATTGCTTGGTATATACATATCTAAATATAATGCCCCATCCATGCCCAAGTAATATTTTATGGCTTTATACGTTATATTCATTTCATTAACACAACGAATAAACTCATCCTTATTTTTTATAAAGGAAGTTTCCGGTACTATTTGCACACGAATTACTGTATAAATACTATCATCCATTATTACTACAGCTGGCAGTTTTTGCCCAAAAACTTTAACATACGTATGAAATGTAACTCGGCTATGATTTTCTTTGTTATCACTGTTATCACTGTTATCATTTGTTGTTTCTTCTACTCTAAAATAAGTAATGCCTTTTTTAGCTAAGTATTGTTTAAAGCTATCTGCCTTCAAATTCATTTTTTTCACACCTTTTGTTTGTATTTAACTCATTCATTGCGCTACAATATCTATTTGCTTAATTATGTCATACATATATATTGTCATAGTTTTATAATTTCTTCACTATATAGCCAAAATCCTTCTAAAATAATTTGTTGTTGAAAACTATATTATCTTATTTAATGAATGTTTGGAGCTGAAAGAATATGACTGATAAAACTATGGATATCTTGATAAACAATATCATGTAACTCGGCTATGATTGTCTTTGTTATCACTGTTATCATTTGTTGTTTCTTCTACTTTAAAATAAGTAATACCTTTTTCGGCTAAATATTGTTTAAAACTATCTGCCTTCAAATTCATTTTTTTCACACCTCTTGTTTATATTTAACTCATTTATTGCGCTAAATATCTATTTTGCTTGATTATGTCATACATATATATTATCATAGTTTTATAATTTCTTCACTATATAGACAAAATCCTTCTAAAATAATTTGTTGTTGAAAGCTATATTATCTTGTTTAATGAATGTTTGGAGCTGAAAGAATATGACTGATAAAACTATGGATATCTCGATAAACGATATCATTGACGCTGTACGGGCTTATAATCCCAATGCTAATTTTGATTTAATTTTAAAAGCATATAATCTGGCTAATGAAGCTCACGCCGACCAAAAGCGAGTTTCCGGCGAAAAATACATAACACATCCATTGCATGTTGCTATGATTTTAACTGAACTACATATCGATGATGTAACTATCGCCGCGGCATTATTACATGATGTTGTTGAAGATACGATTTATACTATTGATAAAATGAGAGAACTTTTTGGTGAAGAAGTTGCTATGCTTATAGATGGTGTTACAAAACTCAGTAAAATGCAGTATAAATCAAAAGAAGACCAACAATTAGAAACGTATCGTAAAATGTTTTTAGCAATGGCTAAAGATATTCGCGTTATTATGATAAAATTAGCTGACCGTTTGCATAACATGCGTACTTTAAAATATATGCGTGAAGAAAAGCAAAAGCGTATAGCAAAAGAAACATTAGAAGTATATGCACCCCTTGCTAATCGTTTGGGGATTTCTAATATAAAATGTGAGTTAGAAGATTTATGTTTGCGTTATTTAGAACCTGAAACGTATTATGATTTAGTTGATAAAGTACAACAAAAACGTGCTGAACGACAGGTTTTTATTGATGATTCTATAGCTAAAATTAAACAAGAATTGGATAAAACTCATTTAAAGGGTGAAATTAAAGGACGTGCTAAGCATTTCTATAGTATTTACCGTAAAATGAAAAATAGTCATAAAGATTTTGCAGATATATTTGATTTGCTCGCTATACGTGTACTTGTACAAACTATTCCAGATTGTTATACTGTTTTGGGTATAATTCATGCAATGTGGAAGCCATTGCCAAATAGATTTAAAGATTATATTGCTGTGCCAAAGACAAATGGTTATCAATCATTGCATACAACGGTTATTACAGATAATGGCATTCCATTAGAAATTCAAATTAGAACTTTTGCCATGCATGCTGTATCAGAATATGGTATTGCTGCACATTGGAAATATAAAGAAGCAGGCAATAAAAGTATTGGTGCTAATAGTAATTATGATAAAAAATTATCATGGTTACGCCAAATGATTACGTTACAAGACGAATTTTCAGATCCACGTGAATATTTTGAAGCACTAAAAATAGATATTTTTTCAGATGAAGTATTTGTTTATACGCCACGTGGAGATGTTATTAATTTGCCGAAAGGTTCTAATCCTATTGATTTTGCCTATCATATTCATACTGATATTGGCAATCACTGTGTTGGTGCTAAAGTCAATGGCAAAATTGTACCACTGGAATATAAATTACAAAATGGCGATGTTGTTTCAGTAATTACAAATAAACAAAATAATGGACCTAGCCTAGATTGGCTTAATATTGTTGCCTCTTCACAGACGAGGACCAAAATTCGTCAATGGTTTAAAAAACAACGTCGTGAAGAAAATATTGAACGTAGTTTGGAACTTTTAGAAAGTGAAGCCAAGCATTTAGGTTATAATTTTAAAGATTTGACCAAAAATGATAGATTGCTACAAATAGCTAAAAAGATGAATATTCAATCTGTTGATGATATGTTAGCCGGTATTGGCTATGGCGGTATTACGGTAAATAGTATCATGAGTAAATTAATTGCCTTTCATAAAAAGGATTTACAAGAAATTACACCGCCAGATATTTCGCAGATGTTGGAAAAAATCAAACCGAAAAATCCAAAGAAAAAATCCAATCAAGGAATTTTAGTTGATGGAGAAGATGGTTTTCTTGTACATCTTGCCAAATGCTGTAATCCTATTCCAGGTGACCAGATTATCGGTTATATAACACGTGGAAAAGGCGTATCTGTACATCGTGCTGATTGTCCAAATGTATTGCGTGAAGGCAATGATATGATGCGTATTATTGATGTGAGCTGGGATATCAGCACTGAACAAATGTCATATCCTGTTACAATTGAACTCGGTTGTTATGATAGACAAGGTCTTTTAACGGAAATATTATCGCGTATTTCCGATGCTAAGATAAATATAGATAATGTTATTTCGCGTACTATTTCAAGCAATAAAACAGCAATAATATCTATTACCTTCCATACTAAAAATACGGAACGTACAGAACAGCTTATGAATACATTACGTCGAGTTAAAGATGTTTACAGTGTACGCCGTACACTTAGTTCTAGTAGAGAATAAGGAGTGATAAATTTGAAAATCGTAACATTGATAGTTGGCCCTATCATGGAAAATTGTTATATTGTCTATGATGAGCAATCGCTTGAAGGTATTATTGTAGATCCAGGTGATGAAGCTGACCGTATTTTAGCTACAGTGAATAAATTGAAGCTTTCTATAAAATATATTGTAAATACACATGCTCATGCCGACCATATTGGAGCTAATAAAGAACTTGAGGAAAAATTACAGGTAAAGCTTGCAGTACATGCAGATGATGCTAATATGCTCATTGACCCGCAACTTAATCTTTCAGTTGCTGGTTATATGGGACGCATAATTGTTTCGCAACCAGCTGATATATTATTGCATGAAGGCGATATAATATCATTTGGCAAGTGTGAGTTTAAAGTAATTCATACGCCAGGACATACGCCAGGTGGTATTTGTTTAGTTGGTGAAGGTGTTGTCATGAGTGGGGACTCGCTTTTTGCTGGTTCTATAGGTAGAACGGATTTCCCAACGGGTTCTATGACAGATCTTGTTTCCAGTTTAAAAGCGAAAATTCTTACATTAAATCCACAGACGAAAGTATATCCTGGTCATGGTGCAATGACTGTTATAGGCTGGGAAAAACAAAATAATCCATACCTTGCATAATAAAAGGTATAATTAATAAAAAGACAGGTACTAGTTACCTGTCTTTAAAAAAGGAATTTATTATGATAGATGAATTTAATCCTCAAATTTTAGATATTCAAACTGCTGTACAAGCAGAAGCAGAAATGCAAAAAATTGAATGTACAACAGCAGGTATTGCTATTATGAAGGATAAAGCAGTTTTTAAGGTTATTAAACTTACAAATATCAATACAAAAGCTGCTAATATTTTAAAACAAACATTTTTAAGTAAAGGTGGCGAAGTTGCAATATCTCGTCATTGTGCTGATTTGAGTCGTGATACGAGTGATGTAATCATTATGGCAACCGTATATCAGTATAAAAAAGCGATACCTGTACTTAAAATGCAACCTTGGAAGTTGAAAAATGTTGCTACTGTTTTACATCGAATGATTATGAAGAACGGGTGATTTCAATGACTAAAATGCAATATAAAGCTGTTATTTTTGATTTAGATGGTACACTTATTAATTCTCTCAATGATTTAGCTGATAGTGTGAATAAAGTTTTAAAGTTGTATAATTTACCAACTTATGATATAGAAAGTTATAAATATCGTGTAGGTAATGGTATTAGAAAATTGATGGAACGTTCTTTACCTGCTGATAAACAAAATCTACTTGATGAGGCATTAGAAAAATTTAAGGCAATTTATGCTGAGCATAATCTTGATAAAACTCGTCCATATGATAATATTATAGATTTGTTACAAAAATTACAGGCACAGAATATAAAACTTGGCGTTTGTACTAATAAACATGATGAGGCAGCAAAAGCTATTATAAAAAAATTATTTGGAGAAAAGATTTTTGACCAAGTTATTGGAGATAAACCAGGTTTAAAACGAAAACCTGACCCAAGTAAAGTTTTAGCTATAGCGCAAAATTGGCATATAAAACCGCAAGAAATAGCATATCTTGGTGACTCAGGTGTAGATATGCAGACAGCTGTAAATGCAAATATGTTAGCTGTTGGCGTACTTTGGGGTTTTAGAACAGCTGAAGAATTAAAAGAAAATGGTGCGGATATTTTAATTAATTCGCCATTAGAATTATTAACAGCTGTTGATTTTTCTAAATGATATTATTCAAAGGAAAGGATTTTTTTATTTAATGAAAACTAAAATTCCTGTTCAAGTTGGACAGAAATATAATATACAAATTACAGGTATGGGGCAAAGTGGCGAAGGTGTAGGTCGTTATGAAAATTTTACTGTTTTTATACCATACGCTCTTCCAGGAGAGATAGTAGAAGCGAAAATCACTTTAGTTAAAAAAAATTATGCTACAGGTGAAATAATATCTATTGTTGAAAAAGCTTCTGAAAGAATTAAACCTATTTGCTCTGTTTATGATGATTGTGGTGCTTGTCAATTACAACATTATTTATATGAAGCGCAACTTCATGCTAAGCAACAAAAAATTATTGATATGATGGAACATATTGCCCTAAAAAAAGACATAATCATTCACCCAACAATGCCATCTGTCAATGAGTGGCATTATCGTAATAAAATGCAGTTCCCGATTGGTCGCACTAAAAAAGAAGGAATTATTGTCGGTTGTTATGCGCATAGTTCACATAATATAATCAATACGCAAATGTGTCATATTCAAAAACATACAAATAATATTATTGCTAATGCTGTGCGAGAGATGGCAACAAAATTTAAATTTAGTGTTTATGATGAAAAAACTCATTATGGATTGTTGCGCCATGTTGTAGGCAGAACTAATCGTGATGAAACAGAAGCAATGGTAGTTCTTGTTACAGCTCAACCCAAAATTCCGCGTGTACGTGAAATTGTAAATTTTTTACGCAGTAAAATTCCTAATTTAACCAGTATAGTACAAAATATTAATACTGGCAGGAACAATATAATCATGGGTAAAGAATGTAAAATTCTTTGGGGTTCTTCGCATATAACTGATAGACTTGGTAGTTTAAAGTTTAAGATTTCAGCGCTTTCATTTTTCCAAGTAAATACAGAACAGGCAGAAAAACTTTATGAATGTACTTTAAAATACGCTAATCTTACAGGTAAAGAAACAGTTATTGATGGTTATTGTGGTACAGGAACAATTTCTTTATTTTTAGCACAAAAAGCTAAAAAGGTATATGGTATGGAAATTGTGCCTGAGGCAATTCGTGATGCAATTGCTAATGCACGTGATAATAATATAAAAAATGCTGAATTTTTAACAGGTGACGCAGCCAAACTTATGCCTCAACTTTATCGCAAGGGTTTGCGTCCTGATGTAATCGTAACAGACCCGCCTCGTGCCGGTTGCGCACCAGAAGTTTTAAAAATATTTGTAGCTATGCGACCAAAACGTATTGTATATGTATCTTGCAATCCAGCTTCACTTGCTCGTGACATTGCTATTTTAGATGAATTCGATTACAAAGCATTAGAAATTCAACCTGTTGATATGTTCCCCCAAACAGGTCATGTGGAAAGTGTATGCTTAATTGTAAAAAAATAAAATAACTATATGATAAATTGTATAATGAAGTGCGACACCTAAAAAATAAAAGACTAATTATGAATTTTCGTGTAAAATAAAACTCTACACCAAATATACACGAAAGGAAAATTCATTAGGTTATTCTACTCGTTTTATTGCTAAATCTTTACATCGCTATCATTCTACTATTGCTCGAACATTATCTCGTAATAAAATTGAAAATACGTATAGCTCTACATCTATTTATAATAGCTATATTAAACGTCGTAAGAATTCTTCTCACTTTGGTAAATATAAT
>C._urophasianus_2_cecum__coassemble_78_pt1 | contig 28229 bp, 33 predicted proteins | sample C__urophasianus_2_cecum__metabat2_low_PE_006 | metagenome-assembled genome bin C | reverse complement strand
AGATAGGTAGAGAAAAATTCTACCTATCTATGTTACCCCAACATTTGACAAAGAGTCTTCTTTTTTATAATTATATAAATTATTCAATTGCATTAAATGCTTTTTCAAGGTCAGCTAAGATATCATCTACATCTTCAAGACCTACAGAAAAACGAACCATACCGCTGTTAATACCAGCTGCCACTAATTGTTCATCTGTAAGCTGACGATGCGTTTCACTTGCTGGATGAAGTACACAAGTACGAATATCTGCCACATGAACTTCATTAGAAGCAAGTTCTAATGCGTCCATAAATTTAATAGCGTTAGCTTTGCCACCTTTTATAACAAAAGTGATAACACCACTGCAACCTTTTAAGTATTTTTTAGCCAGTGCATGGCATTTATCATTTTCAAGTCCTGGATACATAACGCTTTCTACTTTATCATTAGCTTCTAAATATTTTGCTATAGTTAAAGCATTTTCACAGTACTGTTTCATGCGAACTGCTAAAGTTTCTAAACCTAAATTGAGCAAAAATGCGGAATGAGCTGCTGGATAGCAACCAAAATCACGCATAAGTTGCATTCTTGCTTTTAAGATATACGCCATCTTACCATATTCTTTTATATAAGAAAGTCCATGATAAGACTCATCTGGTTCAACAAGTTCTGGGAAATTACCATTATCCCAATTAAATTTACCACTATCAACGATTACACCGCCAATTTGTAAAGCATGACCATCCATGTATTTACTTGTAGAATGAGTTACGATATCTGCACCAAATTCAAATGGTTTACATAAAATCGGCGTAGCAAAGGTATTATCTACAATAAGAGGTACACCATGTTTATGAGCAATTTTAGCAAAACGTTCAATATCAAAAACAGAAAGGGCTGGGTTAGCGATAGTTTCACCAAAAACAGCTTTTGTATTTGGTTTAAATGCAGCTTCAATTTCTTCATCAGTTGCTTCTTCGCCAACGAAAATACATTCAATGCCGAGTTTTTTCAAAGTAAAACCGAATAAATTTATTGTACCGCCATAAATTTGAGTTGTACTAATAAAGCTATCACCAGCACGACAAATATTTAAAATAGCAAGTAAATTTGCAGCTTGACCAGAAGTTGTACACATAGCAGCAACTCCGCCTTCAAGTTCTGCTATTTTTTGTTCAACTGCCATAACAGTAGGATTAGCAAAACGAGAATAAATAAGTGCTTTACTTGGGTCATCAAATACAGCCGCTACATCGTCCGTTGAGTCAAAAACATATGTAGTGCTTTGTACAATAGGTACAACTCTCGGTTCTGTATTTTTCGGATGATATCCTGAATGTAGGCATTTTGTAGCATCTTTCATAAAAAATAATCCTCCTTGAAAACAAATATAACTAATATTATAATCTAAAACGACAAATTTATAAAGTACTATTGTAATAATGTAAAAAGGTAATTCCAACTATTTTAATAAACAAACTTCAACGCATAGAATTTTATTAAAACACTATACGTTAAAGTCTTACTATTAATTATCCTTTGAAGAAATATAATTAATAATACCGAAGCCTAATATTAAAGTTACCATGCAAATGATAATCTCACTACTTGTCGGCATACCAGGATATAATTCTAATAACGAGCCAAGAATAAAACCGAGAATTATCAAAAATGTTGGACGAGGATGTTCATTCATCAATTTTTCTAATAATTTAGTTGTAAGCAAAATTCCAGCTACAAGACCAAATCCTAATGGTAATAAAAACGGCAAATAAAATTCTGAAGCAGCCCGCATAGTTTCATCATACAAGCCCAAAAGTAATAACATATAAGAAACACTTATTCCTGGCAAAACAAGCGCAATCGCTGCAATAAAACCAGCAATTATTAATAATAAATAAGTGTACCAATTAGCTTTATCACTAGCACTAACTGTACTTATAGGTGTTGTTTCAAAAAAGAACACAACCATAAAACCAACAGCAATATATATAGGTGTTGTCCAAGAAAAATGAGTGATTTTCGCCTGCTTAAGCATAAGTGGCACACTCCCTGCTACGGCGCCCATGAAAAAATACAACATAGGCATAGGATATGTTTCAATTAAATGCAAAATCGGCTTAGAAAATGATACAATACCTAACAGTGAACCAGCTAAAAACACACTTAGAAAGAAAAAATTTCTTATTTTATCTTTCATAAATGAACTTACTGCAGAAATTAGCTTTGTATAAATACCGAGTATCATAGCCATAGAGCCACCACTTACTCCCGGTACTAGCATTGTACTGCCAACAATTAAACTTTTACCAAAAGTAACAATATAATGCTTCATAGGTTATATACAATCCCTTCTAAAAAAAATAACATAAAGAAAAAGGCATAGCCTATTGGTTATGTCTTTTCCCTAAAATTCTATCACATAGTTTTTAATATCTCAATAAAATCTTGTCTTGTTTGTGCCATATTGAATTTTTGTCTTAATTTGGCACTATTCGGCAAACCGTGTGTATACCATGTAGCGTGTTTACGCATTTCTCGTGGACCAATATAATCGCCTTTCCATTTTAAAAGCATATCTAAATGTTCTAAAATCACAGCGCGTCGCTCGTCCATAGTTGGTTCTCCTATATCTACTCCACTAAAGAGAAATTCTTTAAAGCGACGGAAAATCCATGGATTACCTTGTGCTCCTCTGCCAATCATAACAGCATCACAACCTGTACATGCGAATATATTCTGTAAATCCTGACATGTTCTAACATCACCATTACCGATTACAGGGATATCTACCGCTTGTTTTACCTCGCGAATTATATCCCAATCAGCATGACCACGATAAAATTCTTCACGAGTTCGACCATGTACAGCTACAGCATCAAGTCTTGCTTTTTGTGCCAGTTTTGCCAATTCTACAACATTACAATGTTCATTATCCCAGCCTTTACGCATTTTTACAGTTACAGGCATATTTTTTACAGCTTCTCGCGTTGCACACATGATTTCATATGCTAATGATGGATTTTTCATCAATGCTGAGCCTTCATTATTGCGAACAATTTTAGGAGCAGGACACCCCATATTAATATCTATCATATCACAGCAATTTAATGAAGCTACATATTGCGCTGCTTTATACATACGTTCTGGATTGCTACTAAATAATTGAATTGCCATAGGTCTTTCTTCTGGTACAGTTTTAAGCATTTCCAAAGTTCGTTCATTACGAAAATTAATACCTTGGTCGCTAACCATTTCCGAATAAACAAGACCACATCCCATTCGCTTAGCTAATATACAATAAGCCGTATCTGTAACACCTGCCATTGGTGCTAAAAATACTGGCGTGATTATTTCAAGATTTCCTATTTTCATGCGTTATTATTAGACTGTATAGCTTGCGCTTTTAGTCTTTCCAAATACCCCCTTCTAGCAATAGCATTGCGTTCATATAATACCCGTAGACCGGTTAATGTCAGAAAATGGTCTGTTTTATCAATAGTAATTGATTCTTTAGCAATCATACGTGCTAATCCGCCTGTTGCAATTACTTTCATTTCTTTGCCGTATTCTTTTTTTATGCGATTGACGATACCATCGATCTGTCCTACAGCACCATAAATAATGCCCGATTGCATATTCGTAATCGTATTATGACAAATTACTGTTTTAGGTGTAACAAGCTCTATACGCGGTAAATTAGCAGCTTTTTGGAATAACGCATCAGCTGACATGCCGATACCTGGTGCAATTACCCCGCCTAGAAAATCACCTTTTTCATTAACAACATCAAAAGTAGTAGCTGTACCAATATCTACAACAATCAAAGGCCCACCGTATTGTTCAAATGCCCCAACAACATTTACAATACGGTCAGCACCTAATAGACGTGGATTTTCATAAACAAGTCTAATACCCGTCTTTATACCTGGTCCAACTAAAAGCGGTCTTATTTTAAAATAACGTTCACACATTTTACTAAGTGGAATTACAAGCGGTGGAACAACAGATGAAATGATAATATCATTAATATCTGTCATTTTTATTCCCTGAAAACGGAACAGCTCATTTATTAGCATACCGTACTCATCGCCAGTCTTTTGCCGGTCGGTGGAAATTCGCCAATGGTAGCATAACTTTTTCCCTTCATACGCTCCCATAACAATGTTGCTGTTGCCAATATCAAAAACTAATAGCATTTTCTCCTCCATCTGCGAGTTTAGCGACTCATCTAGGTCTTATTGACACATCGCCTGCTAACACGCGTTTTATTTGTCCATTTATTTTTACAAGTAACGCACCGTCGTCATCAATGTCCACAGCTTTTCCATATGCAACATCATTTCCACTGATTACTTTTATTTCCTGATTTAAGGTAATTGAATATTTTCTCCATTCATCAAGGATTGGTGCAAAATTATGCTTTTGTGCCATTATATATAATTGTTCCAAATGATACAAGAGTTTATTTAAAAGTTTTAAACGAGAAACTTTTTTCCCTGTTATCTGACTCAAAGATGTTGCAATATCTTTTATGTCTTCAGGCATTTCTTCGGCAGAAATATTTACATCGATTCCTATACCAATAACGATATAATTAATACGTTCCATTTCTGCACTTATTTCTGTCAAAATGCCAACTAATTTCTTTCCTTTATATAAAATATCGTTTGGCCACTTTATACCAACTTGAACTCCCGTAACATCATATATAGCTTTAACTACAGCCACAGCAACTAATAAAGTACATTTTGGCGCTTCCTGTGGTAAAAAATTAGGACGCAATATTACCGAAAACCAAATTCCCTTATATTTAGGACAGAAAAACGATCTTGACAGACGACCTCGACCACCGCCTTGTTCTTCACTAATGACGATTGTTCCATCGACAGCTCCTGCCAATGCTATTTTTTTGGCTTGATTATTCGTTGAGTCTATTGTCGTAAAATACTTTATATCTGAGCCTAAAATCTTTGTAGACAATGAATTTTTCACTTCTTCAGCTGACAATAAATCAGGTGAATACAACAGTCGATAACCATTTCTTGGTACACTTTCAATATCATAACCATTATCACGCAATGCTTTTATATGTTTCCAAATGGCAGTACGTGATACATTCAACGTTTCTGCCAGATATTCCCCTGACAAAAAATTATCGCCGGCTTGTTTTAGCAAATTCAAAATTTGAGAACGCATGGTACAGCCTCTTTTCTAAAAAATAACTCTTAATAATTACTAACCTATATAATATCTTATGCTGGCAAGATAAGCAAGAAAATCGGTAAATTTTTCATAAAAAAAGGATTTTGCCCCTCTTTTCGCTAATTATAATATACAAAACCATACAATCAACTTTAAAATTATATTATATATAGGAGCTGATTTTTATGATGTCATTAAATTTCCAAGCGTCAAAACATGAAAAGTTACTCATGGAGCGCAAAAAAAATTGTACCGTTCGTTTAGGTGATGTCCGTAGACAATATCCAGAAAGTTCTATTGTTTGGATTACTACTGGCAAAAAATATGAAGTAAAGAAAAGATTATATACGGCATTTATTGACAAAGTACGTATAAAGAAATTTTCTGAACTTACTTCCGCTGATTTAGGGCATCAAAATCCAGAAATAGATACAATTGAAGGTCTTCGTCTTGATTTTGAAGAAATTTACAAACGCCGTATTACACTTGATGACATGGTTACTGTAATTTATTTCTCTGAAGTTCTTTAAATCATAAAAAGCTGTAACACAATCTAAATCTAGTTTGTTACAGCTTTTTATAAATATTTATCATTGATTTTATTTATCTAGTAAATCAGAAGTACAATGAGCACATTTAATCGCATCACATGGTATTTGAGATTTACAAAATGGACAAATTTTAGTTTTGGGTATTTCTTTTGGAGCTGGTATTAATTTGTTTATCTGTTTAATCAAACAAAAAAATCACCAACGCCAATATTAAAAATTGTAGAAAATCTGTAAATGTTGCTCCAGTAATCATACTTACAGCTAAATCAATCATATTGCCTTTATTAGTTTGTCTATATTCATCTTTTCACTTCCTAAACTTTAAATATTTTTCCCATAATAATTATATGATAAAGTGGGATATATCTAATGTCAAACCTTAAATTAGAAATAAAAATTATTCATACAATAATATTAATCTCTATTTCTATGCCCTAAAGTGTTTATTCTAAAGCCTTTTCTTCCTCAATTAATAAACAAAAAATTTTTTAAAAAGTTATTGACAAAACCACATGGTATGGATATAATAATATATGTCGCTGATACAGCGAAGTAAATAAATAAGTCAAAAGCGGAAGTAGCTCAGTGGTAGAGCATCACCTTGCCAAGGTGAGGGTCGCGAGTTCGAGCCTCGTTTTCCGCTCCAGACGGCGACATAGCCAAGCGGTAAGGCAGAGGTCTGCAAAACCTTTATTCCCCAGTTCGATTCTGGGTGTCGCCTCCAAATGAAGATAACGCACTGTGTAAATGCACAGTGCGTTTTTTATATCTTAATATAAAAACTGAGGTGATTTTATGCGTAGACGTGGTTTTGAAATAATTTCGGCATATGTAGATAAACATATAAATATTCCTACACGTAAAACAGCAAAATCTGCTGGGTATGATTTAGAAGCTGGTGAAGATATACTTATTAAAGCAGGTCAAATGGCTATTGTACCTACTGGTTTAAAAGCGTATATGCTTGAAGATGAGTATTTAGGTATCCATATTCGTTCTAGTTTAGCTTTAAAAAAACATTTAAATCTGATAAACTCTCAAGGTATAATTGATGCTGATTATTACAATAATATTAATAACGAAGGTCATATTATGATTGGGCTTATAAATTTTGGTATAGAAGATGTTCAAATACAAAAAGGAATGCGTATTGCTCAAGCAATTTTTTATAAATTTTTAACAATTGATGATGAAGTTCTTGAAAATACTGCTCGTCAGGGCGGTTTTGGTTCAACAGGAGAATAAACTTATGGAAACTTTAGATTTATTTTCAGCCAATTTACCAGAAAATAATCCTTCAAATGATGATGACTATATAAATTATAGTCCACTGGCTTCACGTATGCGTCCACGTAATTTTACTGAATATATTGGTCAAGAACAAATTCTCGGTAAAGGTCGTTTTCTGCGTCGTATGATTGAAGAAGATAAAATTCCTTCTATGATTTTATTTGGTCCTCCTGGCACAGGTAAAACAACACTTGCTAAGATGATTGCTAGCATGACAAAGAGTAATTTTGAACGATTAAATGCTGTTGCTTCTGGTATAAATGATGTGCGCAAATTAATTGATAAAGCAAATGAACAACGCAAATATTATCATAAACGTACTATTATATTTTTAGACGAAATACATCGTTTTAATAAAGCACAACAAGATGTATTATTACCCTATGTTGAAGATGGTCGTATTATTTTAATCGGAGCAACGACAGAAAATCCATATTTTGAAGTAAATCATGCTCTTTTATCACGTGTACGTATCGTTCAATTACAACCTTTAACGGATAATCACATTGAAAAGATATTACAAATGGCTTTAACTGATACCAAGCGGGGTTTAGGCAAACAAAATTTTCAATGTGATAAAAAAACATTAATGACTATTGCTCAATTTGCTAGTGGGGATGCACGTATTGCCCTTAATATTTTAGAACAAGCCAGCGATATCGCGCATGAAAATAGCAATGTAATTGATGAAAATATGTTAAACTCTATCATCAATGAGCGTATCCAAAAATATGATAAAAATGGCGATAATCACTATGATATTGTATCTGCTTTTATTAAAAGTATGCGAGGTAGCGACCCTGATGCAGCTATTCACTATTTAGCTAGAATGCTTGCTGCTGGTGAAGATATTAACTTTATTGCCCGTCGCATAGCTATTTGTGCTTCAGAAGATGTTGGTAATGCTGACCCTCAAGCACTTGTCGTTGCTATGGCAACCGTACAAGCTGTACAATTTATCGGTATGCCAGAGGCTCGTATTCCTCTAGCACAAGCTGTAACATATGTTGCTTGCGCACCTAAAAGTAACGCAAGTTATTTGGCAATAGATAAAGCTTTAGCTGATGTTCGTTCTAAAGATTGTGGTACTGTGCCTATTCATTTGCGAGATTGCCATTATAAAGGAGCAATTAAACTTGGTCATGGCGTAAATTATAAATATGCTCATGATTACCCATACCATATTGTAAAACAAGATTACTTACCAGATAAAATAAAAGGAACTACTTACTATACACCAACGTCAAACGGTTACGAAAAAACAATTGGTCAGTATTTAAAATTCTGCCAACAACTCAAGAAATAATTTTGACCAAAATCTTCTATTCTGGTAATATTTAATAAATCTTACTGTTTTAGTATGGATTAGAAATGAGGAATAATTTATGAAAAAGAAAATAGCCGTTGCTATGAGTGGCGGTGTAGATAGCTCTTTAACAGCGGCACTACTACTAAAGCAAGGATTTGATGTATTTGGTGTAACGATGACATTAAGCGATGACTCACGCGAAGCTGGGGGTTCAACAGCAATTGATGATGCCAAAAAAGTAGCTGATACACTCAGCATTAAACATTATGTTGTAAATTATCATGATAGTTTTAAAAAAAATGTTATAGATTATTTTATCCGTGAATATTCACGCGGTAGAACACCTAATCCATGTGTTGCTTGCAATAATAAAATTAAATTCGGCTTATTGTTAGAAGATTGCTTAAAACTCGGTGCCGACGCTGTTGCTACAGGTCATTATGCACGCATTGAATACGATGAAAATTCTAATCGCTATCTCTTAAAAAAGGGACTTGATACGCATAAAGATCAATCTTATGTATTATATACATTAAATCAATTTGCTTTAGCTCATTTTATGCTACCACTTGGAGATTATACAAAAATACAAACACGTGAAATGGCAGAAAAACTCAATTTACCTGTTGCTCATAAACCAGAAAGCCAAGAAATTTGTTTCATTCCAAATGATGATTATAAAGCCTATATTAAAGCAAAAGCTCCTAAAATTTTAAAAACAGGCGATATCGTCGATACTAATGGCAATGTACTTGGTCATCATGAAGGTGTTCCTCTTTATACCATTGGTCAACGTAAAGGATTAGGTATTGCTGCCACTCATCCACTCTATGTTATCGATTTAGATATAAAACATAATCGCGTTATCGTTGGCGAAAACAATGCTACTTTTGCTCAAGGTCTTGTCGCTCAAAATCTTAACTTTATTACTAAAGATGATTTCACTAAACCATTTATAACTACAGCTAAAATCCGTTATGGTAGTCGTGAATGTGAATGTAAAGTTAGTCCACTTGCTGACGGTAAACTTGCTAAAATAATTTTCAAAGAAAAACAACGTGCTATAACCCCAGGACAATCAGTTGTATTTTATGATGATGAAGTTCTTGTCGGTGGTGGTATTATAAAACAAGTCATAAGATAAATAAAAGCTGTTGCATTTATAGCAACAGCTTTTTTATTATCTCAAATCGAACTATAGATAGTATGCAATATTAGCTTTGAAAAAAAATATAAACACCGTATCTAATATAACTGATACTAATTGCAAAATAACTACAACTTCTTTGGCATCATAAACCATTAAACCTACTCTCTATCTGTCAATTCCAAATATGGTACAGCATTTAAATCACAATCAGCAAACTGACCTGTAAGTGATTGATAATAACCTCGACAAGCAATCATGGCTGCATTATCCGTACAAAGAATTTTACTTGGATAATAAAATTTTAAATTATTTTTTTCTGCACTTTGACGCAAATGTTCTTCAAGTGAACTATTTGCTGCTACACCACCAGCCAAAACAAGTTTATTCATACCTGTTTGTCGCGTTGCTTCAATTGCTTTATGCACGAGAATATCAACTACTGATTTTTGAAAAGAAGCTGCTACATCAGCTTTATTTACTTCTATATGTTTTAATTTCATGCTGTTTAAATAATTTAACACAGCTGATTTTAAACCACTAAAACTAAATTCATAATTACCCTTTTCATTAAGTGCCATTGGAAAATTAATTGCATCCGGATTTCCTTCTTTTGCCAGTTTATCAATCTGTGGGCCACCTGGATATGGAAGCCCCATAACACGAGCTACTTTATCAAATGCTTCACCAGCTGCATCATCACGTGTTTGTCCCATTAAACTAAAATGATTGTAATCTTTAACATGTACAAGTGAAGTATGTCCACCAGATACAACAAGTGCCATAAACGGCGGTTTTAAATCAGGATGTGATAAAAAATTAGCAAAAATATGCCCCTCTAAATGATTTACGGCTACAAGTGGTTTATCCAGTGCAAAAGCTAAAGTCTTAGCTGCTGATACTCCAACGAGCAACGCGCCCACCAGCCCTGGGCCATACGCTACGGCAATACGGTCAATATCTTGCAAAGTAACGCCTGCTTTATGAAGTGCTTCGTCTAATACAGGCATAATATTTACAATATGTTTACGCGAAGCAATTTCTGGTACAACTCCACCAAATTTTTGATGAATAGGTATTTGTGTAGAAATTACATTTGATAAAATTTCTCTATCACCGCGCAATATAGCAACAGAAGTTTCATCACAACTTGATTCTATACCTAATGTAAGCGAATTATCCAAATTTATTCCTCCTAAATTATAAGCCTAAAGCTTGTTTTGCCAATTTATCAGCAAGTTCATTACCCTTTACACCAGTATGACCTGCTACTTTTCTAAATGAAACTAAATTAAGATACGGTTTCATAAACTGCGCATAATATTTGGTTAAATCTTTATTTGCCTTCCAGCGACCTGTAGCCCATTCAGATAAACCGATATAATCATGACAAATAACTATTTTTTCATCATTGGCTACTGCCCATTTAACAGCTTGCATAGCTCCTTCTATTTCACCAGCGACATTATGCAGTTCACTCGCATCTTTTGATTTGCCAATTCCATTAAAGGTATCAATTAATTTCCCTTGATGATAAATTGCCATTCCCCAACTATATTGCCCACCTATATACGAGCCATCTACATATATATAATAACGTTCGTCATCTTGTTCTGTAATCTTTATCGCTTCAGTATCATTCAAATAATTTTGTGCTTCTTGCAAAGTTACAAATGATTTAAATAAAGCGCCTTTAAAACCCTGTGTTTGTTTTTGACATTCTGCCCATGTATCAAAGATACCCGTTTTATAACCTTTCTTCACTGCATAAAATTTTTTCTTTATAATAATCCCTCCAAATAATGTACAATTTAAATTTATCTATTCTAGTCAGTACAAATGATTATAGCATTTTTACTACTATTTATCCATTTTTATGAGCCACTTTACTTTTCAAAAATGATATAAGATTGATACTATTTATAAATGAATTGGAGCTATTTTAATTTGGGACTCATTTTTTATTAGCTAAATTTTCACTTCAAAAAACACTTAAAGAATTATTGACAAATAATCATAAATAAATTATAGTATATTTATAAATTAAATACGGGGAGCTGGTGCACCGGCTGAGAGGAAGTATAAGCTTCGACCCATATACCTGATTTGGATAATGCCAACGTAGGAATGATGAGAAAACGAGAGAGATGGCATTTGTCATCTTTTTTTTATTTAAAAATCTATATAGTTGACCATGTGAGTGAACAAGAGTTCATGAAGGGGTGCACCACCGCGGGTGTATTTCTTTCGTGAGCTCTTTTTTTTAGTATAAGGAGGAAATGCTGTGATTACAGTAAATGGACAAATAGAAGAATTAATTCAATCTGTCAGTGTTTTTACTTATCTGACACAAAAAAATTATCCAACAACGCGCATTGCTGTAGAAAAAAATGGTGCTATTGTGCCTAAAAGTCAGTATAAAGATGTTATGATTACTGACGGCGATAAACTGGAAATCGTAACATTTGTCGGTGGAGGTTAATTTAATGGACGTTCCAACAAAAGAAGCTATTTATAATGTGCTTTGTGCTCGTCATACAAAAGAAAATCAAGATAAATTAATGCAAGCAAAAGTAGCTATAGCTGGTCTTGGCGGTCTTGGTTCTAATGTTGCTATAGCTCTTGCCCGTGTTGGTATAGGACAACTTCACTTAATTGATTTTGATACAGTAGACTTGAGCAATCTAAATCGCCAACATTATTTCATCAATCACTTAGGTATGAAAAAAACAGATGCTTTGGCTAATCAACTTTTACAAATTAATCCATATCTGCATATCATAAAAGATTGTGTAAAAGTAACCCCAAATAATATCGCTGATTTATTAGCTGATGATGAGTACATCTGTGAGGCATTTGATATACCAGAAAATAAAGCTTTACTTGTAAATACTGTTTTGGAATTATTTCCACAAAAAAAACTTGTAGCCACTAGCGGTATGGCAGGTTTTGGCAATAGTAATGCCATTCATACCCGTAAAATTATGCAAAATTTTTATTTATGCGGTGATGAAAAACGCGGTCTTGATACAGAGAAAACATTAACAGCTCCACGTGTCGCCATTTGTGCAGCACACGAAGCTAATACAATAGTAGAATTAATTTTAACAAAATAAAAGAGGTTATGATGATGACAACTACAAATGATACTTGGAAATTAGGCAAATATGAATTCACTTCTCGTTTTATCTTAGGCTCAGGAAAATATTCTCATGAACTCATAAAAGCGGCTGTTGAACAGGCAAAAGCTGAAATTGTAACACTTGCCCTTCGCCGTGTAAATATCGGTGGTAGGGCAAATATTCTTGATTATATTCCTGAAAATGTAAAACTTTTGCCAAATACTTCTGGTGCTAGAAATGCCGATGAAGCAATCCGTATTGCTAAATTATCACGTGAAATTTGCGGTAGCGATTTAGTAAAAATAGAAATTATGCGTGATAGTAAATATTTACTTCCAGATAACCAAGAAACTATTAAAGCTACAGAAACTCTTGCCAAAGAAGGATTTACTGTTATGCCATACATGTATCCTGATTTGAATTCTGCTCGCGATATGGTAAATGCTGGTGCTAGTTGTATAATGCCACTTGGTGCACCAATTGGCTCTAATAGAGGACTTGCTACTAAAGAATTCATTCAAATTCTCATAGATGAAATCGATCTTCCAATAATCGTTGATGCTGGTATTGGTAGACCTTCTCAAGCTTGTGAAGCAATGGAAATGGGAGCAACTGCTATTATGGCAAATACAGCCATTGCTACAGCTGGCGACATTCCACTTATGGCTGAAGCTTTCCGTCTTGCTATTGAAGCTGGTCGACTTGGCTATAAAGCAAAACTTGGCAGAGTAAAAGCTAAAGGTGGCAGTGCTTCATCTCCACTTACTGGCTACTTACAAGACTAATTGGGAGGAATTATAATGGACCATATTAATGAAAGTATCTTAAATGACGAAATCAAAGAACATTTAAAACAAAATAGAACAAACCATATGCAGTATCTTCCTGATATGGAAGTCATTGATAGCGATATTCTCGATAAAGTAGTAGCTGATATGAATAATTATGATTATGATAGCTATACTGCTCAAGATGTGCAAACAGCTCTTGCTCATGACCATATCACACCGGAAGATTTTAAAGCATTATTATCTCCTGCTGCATTACCATTTATTGAACAGATTGCTCAACGAGCACAAAAAGAAACTCGTAAGCATTTTGGTAATTCTATCTATATGTTTACACCAATCTACATTGCTAATTATTGTGAAAACTACTGCATTTATTGTGGTTTCAACTGCCATAACAAAATCAGACGAGCTCAACTCAATTATGAAGAAATTGATAAAGAAATGGCGGCTATCGCTAAATCTGGTTTACAAGAAATTTTAATCTTAACGGGCGAAAGTCGCAAAAAATCTACAGTTGAATATATCGGTGAAGCTTGTAAAATCGCCAAAAAATATTTCCGTGTAATTGGTCTTGAAATTTATCCACTAAATAGTGATGAATATGCTTATCTACAAAAATGTGGAGCTGATTATGTAACTGTTTTCCAAGAAACGTATAACTCTGATAAATACGAAACACTTCATCTTGCTGGTCATAAGCGCATATTTCCATATCGTTTCTACGCCCAGGAACGTGCTTTAAAAGGCGGAATGCGTGGCGTTGGTTTTGCTGCTCTTTTAGGTCTTGATGATTTCAGAAAAGATGCACTGGCTACAGGAATGCACGCTTATTATTTACAAAAAAAATATCCTCAAGCTGAAATTGCCTTTTCTTGTCCTCGTTTACGTCCAATTATCAACAATGATAAAATCAATCCTATGGATGTACATGAACGTCAATTATTACAGGTTGTCTGTGCCTATCGTTTATTCATGCCATTTGCTAGTATAACAGTATCCACACGTGAATGTGCTCGCGTACGTGATAACCTTGTAAATATCGTTGCAACGAAGATTTCTGCAGGCGTAAGTACAGGCATAGGTGAACACAGCGATGAAAATCCTGATAAAGATAAAGGCGATGCTCAATTTGAAATTTCTGATACTCGTTCTGTTGATGAAGTATACAATGACTTATTAAAAATTAATCTTCAACCTGTAATGGCTGAATATATCTACGTTTAATAAAAAATACCCCCAATAGTTAAATTTTCTTTCTAACTATTGGGGGTATTTTTATCAAATAACTTCATTCTAAAATTTCAGTAATAGCCTCTTTTACAATTTTTTCTGGTACATTATTAGAAATACATACTTTACCAATTTCTTGTAACAATACCCAATTTACTTTGCCATTAACTGTTTTTTTATCATGAAAAATATCTGCATAAATATTTTCTACTATGCAATTTTTTGCTTTTTGTGGCAAATTAAATAGCGCTAATAATTTTTCCATATTAGTAACAATTTGCGTATCAATCATGCCGAGTTTATTACTGATTTTAGCAGCACCTACCATACCAATAGCTACAGCTTCACCATGATTGTATTGTTTATACTGCGTTTCTTTTTCTATAGCATGGGCTAAAGTATGACCAAAATTTAAAATCGCTCTAAGCCCCGCTTCTTTTTCATCTTGCGAAACAACATCTGCTTTAATTTCACAAGAACGAGCGATAACATGGCTTATTGCTTCTGATTCCAAACTTAAAATTTCATCTTTATGTTCTAAAAGATATTCATAAAAATCCCTATCATAGATATAGCCGTATTTTATAACTTCACCAAGACCTGTAGCAATTTCACGTTTAGGCAGACTTTTCATCATATCTAAATCCATAAATACAGCTTTGGGCTGATAAAATGCTCCAATTAAATTTTTGCCAAGTGCATGATTTACGGCAACTTTTCCGCCAACACTAGAATCTACTTGCGCCAATAATGTTGTTGGCATTTGAATAAACGGTACACCACGCATAAATGTTGCTGCTATAAATCCAGCTAAATCTCCTACTACACCACCGCCCAGAGCAATAATCGGCGATTTTCTATCCAAACCGTGCTTTATTGCTTCTGTATATAATGTTTCAGCACAAGATAATGATTTTGATTGTTCTCCCGCAGGAATTACAGCTATTTGGGCATCAAATCCAGCTTCATTTAAAACTGATTGCACACTTTCACTATAAAGTGGTGCAATATTTGTATCTGTAATTAAAAGTGATTTACAAGAAAATTTTTGACTGTGTATAAAATCAATAATAGCTTGTTTTAAATTATGTCCAATGATAATATCATATGATTTATCACCTAAATCAACTTTAACAGTGCGCACTTATTTCACACCCTTCAAATATTTTAATATGATTTCTACATTTTGTAGTGGCGTTGTATCATCTGTTTTTACAATTAAATCAGCATTTTTATAATACTTAGCACGTTTTCCCATAAGTTCAACAATAGTTTTTAAACGTTCTTCTTTTGTTTTTTTAGCCAGAAGTGGTCTTTTCTCATTACCTGTACGCTTTAAAATAGTATGTGGTAATGCTGATAAAGATATGACAATCGAATTTTCTCTCAATATTTTCATGTCTTCTGCTTTTGTTGCTACACCACCACCAGTTGAAATAACTTGATTTTTCCTCGCAACTATTTTTTTTATTGTTTCCGTTTCACGTGCTCGAAAAACAGCTTCGCCTTCATTTGCAAACATATCTTTTATCTTTTGCTTATAAATTTTTTCAATTTCATTATCTGTATCAATAAAACTGTAACCCAACTTATACGCCAAGAGTTTACCTGTAATCGATTTGCCTGAACCCATAAATCCGATAAGTACAATATTAGTTTTCATGATTTATCCCTTAATTCGTTCGTTATAAGATTTGATATTATTAAGTAAATCTACCATACAGCTACCGCCAAATGTTTCCAAAATGCCTTTAGCAATAACAATTGCCACCATCGCTTCACCTACTACAGAAGCAGCTTGAACAGCACAAACATCACTACGTTCTTTACAAGCCAACACTTCTTTTTTACTTTCAATATCAATAGAATGAAGTGGGGTCATAAGTGTAGGAATTGGCTTCATACAAGCACGAACAATTATCGGCTCGCCATTACTCATACCGCCTTCAATACCGCCCGCATGATTGGTTTTACGATAAACATTTTTATTTTCATCATAAAACATTTCATCATGAAGTTGACTTCCTGGTTTTTCAGCATAACCGAAACCTTCGCCAATCTCTACACCTTTTATAGCCTGAATAGACATCATTGCACCAGCAAGTTGCATATCAAGTCGTTTATCCCATTGAATATGACTACCTACACCAATTGGCATATTTTGTACTACTACTTCAAATACACCACCAAGTGTGTCACCCGCTTGACCGGCATCACGAATTGCTTCGCGCATTTTGGCTTCTGCTGTAGCATCATTACAATTTAAATCACTATTATTAGGTTTAAGTGTTTTATAATCAATATTTGATGTATCTGCTTTTACTCCGCCGATATTTATTACTTGCGATACGATATTTACACCACATGCTGATAAAAATTGACGAGCTATAGCACCAACAGCTACTCTTGCAGCTGTTTCTCTAGCACTAGAACGTTCTAATATATCACGAATATCTTCACGATTATATTTTTTAACGCCAACATAATCTGCATGACCTGGACGAGCTGCTGTAACTTTTGTCCAAGTTGGCGTACCCATAACAGACATTCTATCTGTCCAGTTTTCCCAGTCCTTATTGACTACGCGCAATGTAATTGGATCGCCCATTGTTTCCGCAAAACGAACTCCAGATAAAATATCAACTTTATCTGTTTCAATCGCCATGCGTCCACCACGTCCATAACCTTTTTGTCGACGTGTCATTTGTAAATTTATTTCCTCAAGATTTATTTTAAGACCTGCCGGTATTCCTTCCACAATAGCTGTTAAACATCGTCCATGTGATTCACCAGCCGTTAAAAATCTAAACATAATAAAAAACTCCCAACTTTAATTTATAGTATTACAAGTTATCAATATTCATTATAACTAAAAATAAAAAAACACGCTATAAAAATACAAAAAAATACCAATATACTTTAAACAATTATTTAATAAACATCATTGGGTATTGACACTATTTATAAAATTTGCCAAAATATTTATGTAGATAAGGAGATAACTAAATGAATAATACCGCAAAAATTACGTATTTATTAAATAGTGGCTTCATTTTAGAAATAGGCACTATAGCTATGATTTTCGATTATTACAAAGACGACAATCATCTTGTACCAGAAATAATCAACGATAAAAAAGAAATCTATTTTTTTGTTTCTCATTCTCATTTTGACCATTTTAATCCGAAAATCAATGAATTTAGCGATAAGGTAACAAAATATTTTATTAGCTATGATATTAGAAATAATCTACCGCCAAAAGACAAAACCGTCATTCTCGACGAATACATGACATATGAAGATAATTCTATCATGGTAAAATCCTTTAGTTCAACTGATGAAGGTATTTGCTTTTATATTGAAAAAAATGGCTGGAAAATTTTTCATGCTGGTGATTTCAACTGGTGGTACTGGAAAGGCGACACTAAAGAAAATATTGCTTTTGCCCGCAATGGCTTTAAAAAACAATTAAAACGCATGGAAAATATGCAAACTGATATTGCTTTTTTCCCTGTCGATAGTCGCTTAGAAGAATTTTGGGATATAGGTGCACGTGAATTTTGCACTCATACAAAAGTGAAAAATCTCATAACCATGCACAATATGAGTCATAAAATTTGGCAAATGCCAGAGGATTTCCCACATAGAAAAGAAATCTCTGTATGGAGTCCTCGTTTTGCTGGAGATACACATATTATAAAACGTTAATGGAGTATTTTATGAAAAAGATAGTATTTCTTTGTTTATTAACAGCTCTTTTAGGGCTGATAAATTTTACCAACTGCTCTAAGGCGGAAACTCAATTAAATATAAACGGAAAGGAAGTTCAATCAATGAACCAAAATCGCGTAGCAGTATTCGACACTAATATGGGAACTTTTACTGTTGAATTATTTGAAGATAAAGCTCCTATTACTACAGCTAATTTTATCGAACTTGCTCAACATAATTTTTATGATGGTCTTATTTTCCACCGTGTAATCGACGGCTTTATGATACAAGGTGGCGACCCTAATGGCAACGGTACAGGTGGTCCTGGCTACACTATCAAAGATGAATTTCACAAAGATTTAAGACATGATAGCGCTGGCATCTTATCTATGGCTAATGCTGGACCAAATACAGGCGGTTCACAATTTTTCATTACACTTGATAAAACTCCATGGCTCGATGGTCATCATGCCGTTTTTGGTAGAGTAATCAAAGGTATGGATGTTGTAGAAGCAATCGGTCATGTTGATACAAACTACATGGATAAACCAATCAAAGATGTAGTTATCAACAAAATCACTATTGAAGAAAATAACTAATGCTTTGCTACACTTATATTTTAAAGTGCAGTGATGGTACACTTTATACCGGCTGGACAAATGATTTGGCTAAACGGGTAAAAACGCACAATGCCGGCAAAGGTGCTCGCTATACACGTGGGCGCTTGCCGGTTAAATTGCTTTATTATGAAATATTTTCTACCAAACAAGAAGCTCAAAAACGAGAAGCTCAAATCAAAAAATTATCACGGCAGGAAAAGTTGATACTTATTAAAAATTCATAAGTATTAACTATGATAAATATGATATGATCATCACAATATAAGTGATATAATAGTTATGTTTATATATTCTTAAATATTTTAGGAGGATTTTTATATGGCAAAATATATTACTGAAGTTCTTGGTATAAAATATCCAATTATTCAAGGCGGTATGGCTTGGGTTTCTGATGCTAATCTTGCTGTTGCCGTTTCTAATGCTGGTGGTGCTGGAATTATTTCATGTGGCGGTAGAACGACTGAATATGTACGTGAAGAAATTCAAAAAGCTAAACAACTTACAGATAAACCATTCGGCGCAAATGTTATGCTTATGGCTCCGAATAAAGAAGAAATCATTGATGTTATTTGTGAAGAAAAACCTGCTTTTGTTACACTCGGTGCTGGTAATCCTGTTCCATATTTTCCAAAATTTAAAGAAGCTGGCATAAAGATTATTCCAGTTATTCCAAATGTTAAATTGGCAAAACGCGTTGCTGCTGCTGGTGCTGATGCTATGGTAGCTGAAGGTATGGAAGCTGGCGGTCATATCGGTGTACTCACAACAATGGCATTGATGGAACAAGTATTACCTATTATAAATGATATTCCTGTTGTTATGGCAGGCGGTTTTGCAGATGGTCGTGGGCTTGCTGCTGCTCTTTTAATGGGTGCAGGTGGTATTCAAATGGGTACACGTTTCCTCGTTGCTAAAGAATGCGGTGTTCATCCAAATGTGAAAGCAAAATTAATTGAAGCTATTGACACTGATACTATCGTTACTGGTTTAACTTTGGGCGGTGCTGTACGTGGTATAAAAAATAAATTCTCACTTGATTTTGTTCAAAAAGAAAATGAAGGAAAAACACCAAAAGAAGAATTACTTCGTTTGGCTACAGGTACAAATAAACTTGCAGCTGTTGATGGTGATGTTGAAAATGGTATGGTTCAAGCAGGTCAAACTTTAACATTACTGCAAAAAGAAGAACCTGTTAAAGATATCATTGAAAATATCATGTCACAAGCACGTGAAACCCTTAAAAATGCTTCTAAAATAAAAATATAATTTACGTATTCAAATAGAAAAAGAATAACTATTAAGATATATATCTTAATAGTTATTCTTTTTAATGTCATTTTATTTATAACAATAAAAGGAGAATATAACTTGAAAAAAATTCTGTCTATATTGCTATGTTTAACATTATTGACTTTATTTTCAGGCTGTACTAATAATAACGAAACAACATCAGATAATACAGAAAACACTAATAAATTAAAAATTGTAACATCTTTCTATCCAATTTATATCGAGACTATAAATATTACTAAAGGAATTGACGGTGTAGTTGTAGAAAATATAACTAAGCCTCAAACAGGCTGTTTGCATGATTACCAAATAACACCTGCTGATATGAAAAAATTAGAAACAGCTGATGTTTTTATTGCTAATGGTGCGGGTATGGAGTCATTTCTTGATGATATTATTAAAGAACAGAAGCAATTATTTATCATTGATTCATCTACAAATATCCCATTACTTGTGGATGAACATGGTGAAAATGCTCATGTATGGGTAAGCATATCTAATTGTATAATTCAAGTTCAAACAATAGCAGAAGAACTAAGCAAAATAGACACTGAACATGCTGAACAATATCATAAAAACGCTGATGATTATATTGCTCGTCTAGAAAATTTAAAAAATGATATGCATGCTATAATCGACCCATTACCAAATAAAAAAATCGTTACATTCCATGAAGCTTTTCCTTATTTTGCTCAAGAATTTAATTTAGATATCGTTGGTGTCATTGAACGCGAACCGGGAACAGCTCCTTCTCCAAGCGAACTCGCGGATATTATAAATCAAGTAAAAAATATGCCAACAAAGGCATTATTTGCTGAACCACAATACTCATCTACTGTAGCTAATGCTATTGCTAGCGAAACAGGAGCTACAATCTATACATTAGATCCTGTTGTTACTGGTAAAGATGATGCAAATGCTTATATTGAGGCTATGCAAAAAAATGCCCAAACTTTACAAGAGGCATTAAAATAGAATTAAAGGTGATTACATGATAAAAGGAACCGGTGTTGATATTGTAGAAATACAGCGTATACGCAAAATTCTTGATAATGAAAAATTTATCAATCGTATTTTTACAACACAAGAACAAATATATTGTAATAAACGCAATATTATGCGTGCTTTTTCTTATGCTGCTAGATTTGCTGCTAAAGAAGCTGTCGTTAAAGCCTTTGGCACAGGAATGCGAGGTGGTACATGGCAAGATATCGAAATAATAGTTGATGATAGTGGAGCTCCTCACGTAAAATTACATGGATATTTTGCTTACAGTGCTACAAAGCGCAAAATCTACAATATATTTATATCACTTAGCCATTCTAAAGAATACGCTATAGCTCAAGCTATACTGGAGGGATAAATTTTGAAAATATCTTCAGCCGCTCAAATGCGACAAATTGATACTGATGCTATAAATGTTTATGGTATCCCCGAAATAGCATTAATGGAAAACGCTGGACGAGAAACTGCCAATGAAGCCATAAAGTTTTGCAATGGCTCTACCAAAAAAACATTTTGTATTATCGCCGGCTGTGGCAATAACGGTGGAGATGGATTTGTAACTGCCCGCCATTTATTAAATTCCCAAGCTAAAGTAAAAATTTTCATTGTAGGTAATACAGAACATTTTACACCTTCTGCCAAAATCAATTACAATATTTTGATAAATATGCAAGCGGAAATCTACCATATCACAACCGAAAGAGATTGGAATAGATTGCAAATAGCACTCACTTTCTCTGATTGCATAATTGATGCTCTTTTAGGAACGGGTATTCAGGGCGAATTACGTGAAAATATACAAAAATGTATTTCCATTCTCAACTCTTCTAACTGTCCTATTTTATCCGTTGATATACCCAGTGGCGTCAATGCTGATACAGGTGCTATAAATCCTATTGCTGTTAAAGCTACCATTACTTTGACTTTCGGTCTACCAAAAATAGGCTTAATCATGTATCCTGGTTGCAACTATACAGGCAAAATTATTGTAAATTCCATTGGTTTACCATATAGCTTGCTTTGTCAAACCACGATAAAACAAGAAGCTATTGATTATGATTTTGTAAAAAAACATTTGCAAAAACGACCACGTGATGCCTATAAGGGTAGTTGCGGTAAAGTTCTTACCGTTGCTGGTTCACTTGGACTTACTGGTGCTGGTGTTTTATCAAGTACAGCTGTATTACGCACTGGCGCTGGAATATCCACACTTGCTTCAGCAGAAAGTCTCTATGATATTTTTGCTACTAAATTAACAGAAGTTATGACTCGTCCACTTCCAGAAATAAAACCAGGTATTTTAGGTGATAGTGCATTAGCCGTTTTAATAGAACTAACTAATGATTACGATACTGTATTAATCGGTCCAGGATTGGGCAGAAATGATATGACTTGCAAAATGATACGTGATTTTGCTACATCTATAAATAAACCATTAGTCATTGACGCTGATGCAATCTTTGCCTTCAGTCAAGCACCGGATGAATTAAAAAATGTTAAACAAATACCAATATTAACACCACATTTTGGTGAAATGGCAACATTACTTCATATTTCTATTGATGATTTAAAACAAAATCTTTGGGAAATCACTCGCAAAGCTGCCGAATATTTCAATGCTATTTTCGTACTCAAAAGTGAAAAAACACTTATTGCTTATCCCGACGGAAATATTTTCGTAACAACTGTAGGCAACGCTGGAATGGCAACTGCTGGCAGTGGTGATGTATTAGCTGGAACGATTGCTGGTCTCGTCGCTGAAAAATTATCAGGTAATATGGCAGCTCCAATTGGTGTGTATCTTCATGGACTTGCTGGCGATATTGCAGGAGAAAATGGACAAGCTGGTCTCATTGCAAGAGATATTTTGGCTCATTTACCTCAAGCACGCCGTCAAATTGACAAATGTTAAAGCAGTTATAAAAATATAACTGCTCATTTGTTCAATAAATAAAAAAATTTTAAAATATATGTTATAATAAACATATGTTCATTGATAATTATAAAGTCGCAGTAATTATCTTATTATTTAAAGATAAGGAGTTGGAAGCCGGCTACAAGAGCGCAGATTTATGAAAATAAATTTCTTGTGATGGTAAATTTGCTGAAAAGAAATGATATTGTAAAGCGTGGCGACATTTATTATGCCAATTTAAGTCCTGTAATCGGTTCAGAACAAGGCGGTCTTCGTCCCGTTCTGATTGTACAAAATAATATTGGCAACAGGTATAGCCCTACGATTATTGTAGCAGCTATTACAGCTAAATTAGGAAAAACACATATGCCTACACATGTTGACCTATCTGCAAAATCATGTAACTTAGAAAGAGATTCAATGGTTCTTGTTGAACAACTACGAACTATAGACAAATCCCGTCTCAGTAAAAAAGTAACCACGCTAGACAAATACCACATGCAGGAAGTAAACAAGGCATTGATGATTAGTTTAGGATTAGTTGAATTTTAAAATTGTCTATACATAAAAAAATTTTACATAATACTAACAAATTGTGGGGTCCCTATGATAAGTAAAATTTAATTAGGGACACTTTTTCCTATTAAAGCTAAAAATATAATTATTTTGTTAAATACGAAAGGATGCTAATATGAAAAAAATTTTTTTATTGATATTGATAATTTTAGCAATATTTTGTGTCGGGTGCTCTAAAGGCAATACAACAACTTCTAAATCTAACGATAATATAAAAATTGAAGTTCTCGACATTGGACAAGGTGATGCTAGCCTTATCTATACTAAAGATGAAATCATCATGATTGATACGGGTGATGTTGATGAACGCGACCAACTTATAAAACTTTTAAAAGAAAGAGATATTTCTACTATTGACAAACTAATAATAACACATCCACACGCTGACCATGTCGGTGGGGCTTATGCTGTTTTTAAGAATTTCAAAGTAAAAGAAGTATATGATAATGGCGATACGACAACATCGAAAACGTATCAAACGTACTTAAAAAATATTAAAGAACAAAATATCCCTTATCATCAATTAAAAGCAGGTGATAATGTTGATTTTGGTGGTGGAGTATCTTTTAAAGTATTCAGTCCAACAGAAAAAATGTTAAAAAATGATGATGACTTAAACAATAATTCTCTAGTAGGACAACTTTGTTATAATGATTTTACCATGCTATTTACAGGTGACAGCGAACGTGAAGCAGAACAAACTATGGTAAAAACATATGGTAACGAATTACAAAGTGATGTATTAAAATCACCACATCATGGTAGTCGAACATCTTCTAGTGATGATTATCTAAAAACAGTAAAAGCTAATGATGTTATAATTTCTCTAGCTGCAAATAATGAATATGGTCATCCTCATAAACAAACTATGGAGCGTTATAAAAAATACAATATGAATGTTTATCGTACCGATAAAGATGGAACAGTTACTATTTTAACTGACGGTAGCGATAACTACACCATTACAAAGGAGAAATAAATTATGCTTAGTGCTGTAATTGACAGATTTGAAGAGAACAAAGCCGTATTACTTGTAGGCGATGAAGAAATAAAAATAAATTTTCCTCGCGCACTTTTAGATAAAAATTTAAAAGAAGGTGATTATATCACTTTAGATATAAAATATGATGCCAAAGCTACTCAAAAAGCCAAAGAAGAAGTAGCCGATTTATTAAAATCGTTAAAAAGATAGGGAGTGTTCTTGTTGTTAAAAAAACTATTTGTATTTTCATTAATGTTAATATTACTGGCTATACCGAATATTTCTTCTGCTAGAACTGCTACGATAAAAAATATTTCTTATTCGGTTGAAACTACAGAATACGGTGAACAATATTTACACGTTGAAATAGCTACTAATTATCCTATTGAAGATTTCTCTGCTAATATCAATCCTAATAACAAAAACCAATTAATTTTTCGTTTAAAAGATGCTCGAATATCATCTATTCCACGTCAAGAAAATTTAGATGGAGAAATTGGTAGAAAAGTTTTTCTTCAAGAATTAGATAATAATTATATACAGGGAAAATTGTATACAAAAGGCGAATTAGTAGATAGTAGTTATCAAATTTATGCTTTTAAAAAAGATGATACACATAAGACTAATGGTATTGCCATTGATGTTACTTTCGCCGACACAACAAACAAAACAACTAATAGCAATGAAAATATCGGTGATTTGAGTGGTAAAACAGTCACTATCGATCCTGGACATGGAGGTTCTGATAGTGGCGCTATAGGACCAAGTGGTTTCACAGAAAAAGAAGCAACTCTTGCTATTTCCAAAAATTTAGCCGATATTTTAACATCAAATGGAGCTAATATCGTTATGACACGCACTGGTGATAATGATGTATACGGACCGAATGCCTCAGCGACAAATGAATTACAAGCGCGCGTTAATGTCGGCAACAATATAAATTCAGATATATTTGTCAGCATACATTGTAACGCTTTTTCCAGTTCATCTGCTAACGGTACAGAAACATTTTATTATGCAGGTAGTTACAACGGCAAACGCCTTGCTAGTGCCATTCAAAATGAAATGGTAAATACTAGCAAATTATACAATCGTGGCGTTTCAACTGCCAATTTTTATGTATTAAAACATTCTGATATGCCGGCAGTTCTTGTAGAAACAGCTTTTATTACTAACTACAATGAAGAAGCAATGCTTAGCGATCCGCAATGGCAAAATCAATTTGCACTAGCTATTGCTCATGGTATCAGTCAATATTTTAATAAATAATATATTTAGTTATATTTAGGAAGTGAGTCCATATGAAACCAATAAGATATCTACTAACCATTATTGCCCTTGTTATTTTAATCATGGTTGCGGGCTGTGACAATCAAAATAGTACCAACACTACACCAAAATCAAACGAACCCACTCAAACAGAAGTTTCATTAGCTTCAAAAGATGATACAGCTATAACTAAAACAGATACACAAACTGAAATAACTGTTTATTTTCCTGATGCTAACGCTGAAAAACTCATTGCTGTAAAAAGACAAATTCCCAATAATGATAACAAATATGTAGAAACAATAAATGCGTTAATTGCTGGTCCTACAAATGAAGCAGAAGGTATAAACGTTATGCCTAAAGGTACAAAAGTCTTAAATGTAACAATAAATGACAAAGTAGCTACGGTTGATTTTAACAAAGAATTTCAAACTAATTTTACTGGTGGCTCTACAGGAGAGATTATGCTCATTGGGTCAATCGTTGATACTCTAACAGAATTTAAAGAAATAAATGCTGTCCGTTTTACTCTTGAAGGACAACCATTAGATATTTTAGGCGGTCATTTGGATTTAACCGAACCTGTAAATCGCATGAATGATTTGCTATAACATATAACATAATAATAAGAGGTGTTTTTATATGTTGACTACTTTAGAAAATGACGTCATTCGTCTTAGCGTAGATAATTGCGGTGCCGAAATTCATAGTCTTATCTTAAAAGAAACAAATGATGAATATATTTGGCAAGCTGATGCTAGATATTGGCAAAGATTTTCTCCTGTATTTTTCCCATTTGTTGGCAAATTAAAAAACAGCCAGTACGAATATGATGGCTCTCTTTATAATATGTCAGGACATGGTTTTGCCCGTGATACTGAATTTAATCTCATCAATAAAACGGATAATAGTCTTACTTACGAATTAAGTTACTCAGAAGATACGCTTAAAAATTATCCATTTAAATTTAAACTTCAAATAACTTATACCATAGAACATTTCACCGTAAAAACCGGTTGGAAAGTATATAATCTTGATGACCGTCAATATATGTATTTTTCTATTGGTGCTTACCCTGCTTTCAATTGTCCACTTGGTAAAGAAGGCAAATTCGATGAACATGAAATTGAATTTGAACAGACTGAACAAAATCCACTTTCTTCCATGCACATCAATTCTGCTGGTTTACTTGACGGTCGAGTTGTTCCGATAAATCTTATATATGGCAAAGTTTTACGTTTAAATCACAGCTTATTCTATGAAGATGCGCTCATTTTCAAAAATTTATTTTCTGAAGAAGTCAAACTCAGAAATCCGGCTAACAACCATTTTGTTAAAGTCAACTTCAAAGGTTTTCCATATTTAAATATTTGGACTAAACCATCTAACGCACCGTTCATTTGTATCGGTCCTTGGCATGGTCTTTCTGACAGTACTCAAAAACGAGAAATTACCATGAAAGAAGGTATTATTGAATTGCCTGCTAAAAAAGAATTTACAGCAACATACAGTATTACCATCGGCTAAACAAAAAACTTTTTAAGGAGCTTTTCAATGACACTTTTAGATGAAGTAACACAAGCTAATGAAAAATTCATAGCACATTTACCAAAATATTTTACTAGTATAAGCAAATTACCACAAAGACAACTAGCTATAATTACTTGTATGGATACACGTTTAGTTGATTTTCTTGAACCTGCTCTTGGCATTCGTCGCGGTGAAGCTAAAATCATAAAAACAGCAGGTAATAGCATAACAAGTGATTTCAGTGATATTATCCGTAGCTTACTCGTTTGTATTTACGAACTCGATGTAAAAGAAATCATGGTCATTGGTCATCATGAATGTGGTATGGCTCATGCTACTTCAGCAGAATTGATAAAATCCATGCTTGATATGGGCATAACAAAAGAAGCTATTGATAATGTAAAAGATGAGCTTATTCATTGGGTAGATAATTTTCATCATCCAGTAGAAAATGTTAAAAATGCTGTAGAAAAAATCCATACCAATCCGCTTATTGCCCAAAACATTCCCGTACATGGTTTAATTTTCCACCCTGACACTGGCAAAGTAGACATCGTTGTAAATGGCTATAAATAAAAAAGGTTCTATAATAAATGCTAAGGTAAGAGAATTTATCTTACTTCAGCATTTATTTTTTTGCAAAAAAAATAAGCATAATCTCATTCTTTTCGGTAAAATATAATTGCTAAAAAACACCTTAGAAA
>C._urophasianus_2_cecum__coassemble_77_pt1 | contig 28236 bp, 30 predicted proteins | sample C__urophasianus_2_cecum__metabat2_low_PE_006 | metagenome-assembled genome bin C | reverse complement strand
TTAAGACTATTTATAATTGGATTTATACTGGTAAACTAAAAGATATTTCACTTAAAAAATTACGACACAAAGGAAAACGTAGAAAAAAGAAACTTGTGGTAAATTCTTAAGAGGAAAATCTAAAGCTTGTTTAGCAACATTGGAATTATTGGTATAATCATGATGATTTCTGGCATCGTATTAATAAAATGATATAACCAGAAAAACAGCCTACACGGCTGTTTTTTTGATTAGACAAAAAGCTTCGATTATAGTAAACTTTAGACAAAGATACATCTTTAATTCAAATTTGATTACAGGAGTTGAATTTTATGTTAAAAAAAATATGTCGCTTAATGTTGATGGTTATCTGTCTAACAATAGCACCTTTATATGTACAGGCAGCTCCTGCTCCTGCTATACCAGAAGCAGGAATTAATATTGGTAATATGAATAGTGCAATAGACACTGAAAAAGTACAACTGTATACTGAAATCATGCAAATGCTACAAAATGAGCAACAAAAACAAGAATTGCAGGATTATCTTATGGCAACAAGACCAATAATCGAAGAATATCAAAATTATTTTGATACAGCTTCTCGCTTTGCTATTTGGTCAGAAGAAAACATTCCTATAATCGGTCATTTACTTTCCAACGTAGCAATGAGTATTGTTAATCATTTCTATCAAGAAGCTTTACAAGAAGTTGCACAGACAGATATTACTCAAAAATTTGCTGAACTTCGTGCTTATGGTATAAATATTGATTTAAATATATTTCAACAAGCAATCGCTGATTATTTATTAAAACAAGGTGTAGATTTATCTTTAGTTTTAAATTTACAACAATTATTCAATCAAAAAGCACAAGTACATGATTTTATGCAGTCAATCATCAAATCAAGTGGTTTAGAATATTTACCTATTGATGAAGGAGATATCCTGCCTAAATTACCAGAAATTTAAATAAGCATTATAATACAATGAAAAAAAACGAAAGCCCCTAAAATAGAGATTTTCGTCTTTTTATTAACTCATTCGACAATGTCGACAGTAACTTTTTTATTTTCACAGGCAGCAGCTGCTTTAACAACAGTACGAATAGCTTTAGCTATACGACCTTGTTTACCAATTACTTTGCCCATGTCGGCTGAAGCTACACGCAATTGTATAAGAACATGATTTTTGTCAGTTTTTTCATCGACAATAACCTGTTCTGGATAATCAACAAGTGATTTTGCTATTACTTCAACAAGTTCCTTCATCTGATTGCCTCTTTCTTATTTTTTAGCAAATTTGATTGCATCAAGTTTAGTCATGATACCTTTTTTGCTAAATAAAGATCTAACTGTATCTGTAGGCTGAGCACCTTTAAGCATCCAGTCTATAGCTTTTTCTTCATCAATATTGACAATAGCAGGTTCTTTTGTGGAATCATAGTTACCTAAGATTTCGATAAAACGACCATCACGTGGAGCGCGAGAATCTGCTACAACGATACGATAGAATGGACGTTTTTTAGCACCCATACGATTTAAACGAATTTTAACTGCCATGTTTTCACCTCCTTAAAATGATTAAGAATTTATATTTTGAAGGTTTATCTAAATAATGAAGGAAGTTTAAAACCGCCTTTACCTTTTTTCCCCTTCTTGTTTAACTGTTTCATATTAGACATTTTTTTCATCATTTTTTTCATTTCATCAAATTGCTTTAAGAGCTTATTGACTTCCTGAACCTTTGTACCGCTACCCATAGCAATACGTTTACGACGTGAACCGTTAATAATTTTTGTATTGCGCTTTTCTTCTGGTGTCATTGCTCGAATGATAGCTTCAATATGTTTGATTTCTTTACCATTCATATCGAAATCTACGCCATCGAGTTTCTTTTTAATATTTCCCATACCAGGTATCATGCCCAAGATATTTTCAAAAGAACCAAGTTTTCTAACCTGATTAAGTTGTGAAAGAAAATCATCAAGCGTAAATTCATTTTTTCGGAATGCTTTTTCCATCTTTTTGGCTTCTTCTGCGTCAAAAGCTGATTGCGCTTTTTCAATAAGCGTAAGCACATCGCCCATGCCTAAAATACGCGAAGCCATTCTATCTGGATAAAATGGTTCAAGTGCTTCTAATTTTTCACCTGCACCAACAAATTTAATTGGGCAACCCGTTACAGCTTTAACAGAAAGTGCAGCACCACCACGTGCATCGCCATCCATCTTTGTCAAAACTACGCCATCTAAGCCTAAATCATTATTAAAACTTTCAGCTACATTAACAGCATCTTGACCTGTCATAGCATCTACAACTAGCAAAATTTCATGCGGTTTAACATCTTCTTTTATAGATTTTAATTCTTGCATGAGATTTTCATCAATATGCAAACGACCAGCTGTATCGATAATTACAATATCATTAGCATGAGAATTGGCATAAGCTACGCCTTCTTTAGCTATTTTAACGGCATCTTTGCAATCTTCTTTAGCAAATACTGGAATATCAATTTGACTACCTAGCACTTGCAACTGTTTGATTGCTGCTGGACGATAAATATCCGCTGCTACCATAACTGGATGTTTGCCTTGTTTTTTAAACATCAAAGCAAGTTTACCCGCAGAAGTAGTTTTACCTGCCCCTTGCAAACCTACCATCATGATGATTGTAGGCGGTTTAGGTGAAATATTAATATGGCTTTGTGTCTGCCCCATAAGTGCCGTTAATTCTTCATTAACGATTTTAATAACGGCTTGTGCTGGTGTCAAGGACTCTAAAACTTCCTGTCCTACAGCACGTTCTTTTATTTTTTTGATAAAATCTTTAACTACTTTAAAGTTTACATCGGCTTCCAATAAAGCTATGCGTATTTCTCGCATTGTAACGTTGACATCATCCGCTGTAAGCTTTCCATGTCCACGCAACTTTTTGAAAGTTTCTTGCAAACGGTCAGCTAAACTCTCAAAAATCAAATTTATGCCTCCTTGCTATCACTTGTTAAAACAGAAATACGTTCTATTATATTATTAAGTCTGTCATCGTGTAAATCCTGCTCAATTTTTTTTAAATCGTTCAAGATAGAATAAAGTTCTTTTTTTTCTTGTATAGAACGAGCCGCCAAACCAAGTTTATTCTCATACTGTTGCATGATTTGTTCACTGCGTTTAAGCATATCATAAACGGCTTGACGAGAAATTCCAAGCTCTGCACTAATTTCTGATAAAGAAAAATCTTCAAAAAGGTGCATTTGTAAACAACGGTTCTGCTTATCAGTCAGCAAAGGTCCATAAAAATCAAATAATGCGCTCATGTGCAAAAACTTTTCCAGCATTATATCACCTGAGCCTTCTAAGACACTTGCCGCATTTGCGACCTTGATTATTATATCCAAGAATAATGATTGTGTCAAGTAGTTTTACTTGTCAGGATTAAAAAATTTTTATTTAGCAATAATAAAGACAAAAGTATTACAATTATTATACTGATTATATTCTATTCGAGGTGATTTTTATGAAGGAAAACAAATATGTAATGGAACGCAAAACTTCATCTAAGGAACTTTACTTACTTTCATGTGGTTGGGAAAAATGTACAGCCTCGCAATCTTATGGGCCTGCTGTACGCAATTATTATATGCTTCATTTCATTTTAGAAGGTGAAGGTCATTACTATATTGATGATAAACATTATAAAGTCAAAGCTGGTCAATGTTTTCTCGTTGAACCAGATAATTTAACTTTTTATAAAGCTGAACCTCAAAATCCTTGGACTTATGTTTGGATTTGCTTCAATGGCGAGATTGTAACTGAACTTTTAGCACAATGTCATTTTAAAATTGAACAGCCCGTTATTACTTTATCCTGCATAAAATCTATAAGAAAAGTAATTTTCAATATGATGAAACATCATGCTCTTACGCCCGCCAATGAATGTTATATTCATAGTAATTTATATTTATTATTTGCTAAATTACAAGAAGATTTAAATGCTAATTATAGTGATGTTGAATTAAATGACAATTTCTATATAACAAAAGCCATTGAATATATTGAAAAAAATACCTTCACCGATTTAACAGTAAAGCATGTTGCACGTTATTTAAATATTAGTCGCAGTTATCTATATGCACTATTTCAACGTGAACTACATACTTCACCTCAAAAATTTTTAACAAATGCCAAAATAGCAAATGCACGTGAACTTTTAAGTAAAAGCACTGTTCCCATTGCCAGCGTTGCGCTATCATGTGGTTATAAAAATGCTTTTGCTTTTTCACGTGCATTTAAGCAAGCTACAGGTATGTCACCTATAACTTATCGTAAGACATGCTATAAATCTCAAAATCTATTAAATAATTAATATGAAGTTATTCGCCAAATAAATAGAATGAAGCACGATTTGTATTAAACTTAAATTTTATGCCTGTTTCTTCATACCAATTATATTTTCTTTGAACGGAATTTACTTTGTCTTCCCATTCTTCTGGACAATCATTATATTGCCAATCAATTGGAATTACATGGTGTTCTTGTTTAGAAGCTGTAAGCAGGATTTGATGAAGTTCTTCATTTTCAGCTTCGGATAAAAGTTTTGGTCTTGCTGAAACAAATAATGGTGTTCCACTTTGTGCCAAAAGGTCTGCCCATTGTTTATTATATTTCCATGAAATACTATAATCAATGCCTACACAATCTGCGTCAACTTCATAAAATTTGCCATGTTGTGGTAAACGGAAAGCTAATGTATTTACACCTATATTGCGAGTTCTTTCCCAATTTAATCCGCTGGTATCATCACCAGTACGATTAATATGCATAAGACCTGCTCCGAGATGACCGATAGTATTGCAACCTAAAACAAGCGTATCTGTTTTTTGGCAAATTTCTAAAATAGCTTCATATAAAAGTTTTACAACTTCAGCACTCGTCATACCTTCATTGTAAAAATGCCATCCATCTTTTGTAACGAGTGGGTTCATTTCAAAACCCCATTTACCAAATAAATCGAATGTAGAAAAATCATGTTTTATTAATGTATATCCCCAATCACAAATACGTTTCACATCATTTTTAATATATTCAAGCGCATCTGGATGTGATGGGTCAAGACAACTATTTAATGAAAGTCTCCAGTCTTGAGGAATATCTTCAGACTCATTTTGTAAAAGTCTTACCCAAATTCCCGGACGTACTCCCTTAGCTGTTAATTTTTCTGCCAAAGCTTTCATATCAGGAAATTTAGCATTACCTTTTGTCCAAGGACCACCGTTATATTCATTTAAACGATGATGTTCTTGCCAGCAATCATCAATGACCATATACGGTTTATTTTGTGCGCCTTTTGTAAGACTTAAAATATAATCCGTATCATTTAAAATTTCTTCTTCTGAACTATCTCCATACGCATAATACCAATTATTGCTACCGTACACAGGATATTTAGGCAAAATTGGGTCAGTACACATATCGCCACAAAAATGACTTATTGCTTCAAAAGAAGTACAATCTGTAACTTTTAAACCAAGTACCTCAGCTACTTCTAATCTGCGTCCGTCAAGTTTTACTCCATTACCGCCACATCTTACATCCATAAATAAAGTCATGCCAGCACTATCTACCTGCCAAAAACACATTGCTGATGGTCTAACTTTTACTCCATAACAAATAGTTGTATTTTCATATGTTGAAGCAAAGTACCATGGCATAAAACGATTAGCACTCATACAACGCCATTGCAAATCACCATAACCGCGTTCCCAAGCATCTCCTAGAAATTGTGCTTTCTTTTCCCAGCTCATATTATTCCAACGCAATTTTATCCAGCGAACAGGAGTTATCTGTGCTGTTAAAAACACAGTGCAATGTTCATCTTTTTTAACAAAATTTACAGACACATCATCAAATTGTATATGTTCGCCCTTAATTATTGCTTCATGTTCACTATTATCTGTACACAAAGTAATACAACTTGGTCTTTTTATATCTATAACGTATTTATTCATATTTATCTATCCTTTAGCTATTAAATTATCATCCAGATGACTATACCTAAATTATATAATTTATAAATAAAAATTACCATGTTCAAAATATGCTAAAATATTGCAAAATGTCTTCTATTAAAACTATTTATAATTGGATTTATACTGGTAAACTAAAAATATTTCACTTAATAATTTACAACATAAAGGAAAACGTAGAAAAAAAGAAATTTATGGTAAATTTTTAAGAGGAAAATCAAAAGCTTGTTTAGCAACATTTGTAGAAAGAAAAACAAGATTTTATGTGGCAATAAAAATAAAAGATATAGTAGCACCATCAATGCTAAAAGCAATAAAAAAGTTGGTGAAAGTACTACCAATGCTTATGTAGCATGGCAAAGAGGAAGTAACGAAAATTAAAATAGGTTATTAAGAAAATATTATTCAAAGAAAATAGATTTAGAACAAATATCTAATAATGATTTAATAGAAAAATTAATATTACTAAATAGTAGACCAAGAAAATATTTAAATTGGGATAATCTATTTAATTTATTTTTAAAAGAAATGTCGCACTTGGATTGACAATTCATCACAAAATAATTCTATCTGTATTCATACTTACCCTTATTTTAATCGTTTTTCATAATCTTTTATAATAAATACAAAACGGAGATGATATGTTATGTTGTTTGTATTAATTGGAATAATTATCGGCTTTGGTCTACCTCTTCAAACAGGTATAAATACAAAGTTAAATCAAAAACTCAATTCACCATACAGCGCTTCATGTATATCGTTTATTATTGCGTTTATTTTCTTAGTAGCACTACTTTTTATTACAAAACAGAATTTTTATTTTCCTTGGGAAAAAATATTACAAGAACCACTTTGGATATGGTCTGGTGGTATATGTGGTGTTATATTTCTAACGGGCAATATCATATTATTCACCAAATTAGGCGCTGTTCAAACTGTTATTTTTCCAGTTCTCGGTCAAATTCTAATGGGCATTATTATTGATAATTTTGGTCTTTTTTATGCTCCTAAAATTGATTTAACCTTAATTCGATTAATAGGTGCAATTCTTGTCTTACTCGGAGTAATTATCGTTGTTTTAACTAAAAAAACAAATGATTTGATTATTATACCGCAACGACAACATCTATTATTTTGGCAATTACTCGGTATTATTACTGGTATGCTCAGTACTATTCAAACAGCCGTAAACGGTCATCTCGGCATTATTGTAGCTTCACCAATTAAAGCAGCTGTAATTTCTTTTGTTGTTGGAATTATTTTACTTGTTATCATTTGTATTTTTACATTTACATTTAATAAGGAGAAAACCACCATAAACTTACCACCAATGAAAAAACATTATCCATGTTGGATTTGGTTTGGCGGTATTCTAGGTGGTTTATTCGTCATGACAAATGCATATCTTTCTAATATAATTGGTACAGGCATGACTATAATTTCTATTCTAATCGGCTCCACAAGCGGTGGTTTAATTGTCGATCATTTTGGATTACTCGGTTCGACAAAAAAACCGATTAATATCCAAAAAATCTTAGGTATAATTATTATGCTAATAGGTGCAGCAGCTATAAAATTATTTTAATCAAAAACAGCACTTTAAAAGCATTTCACATTCAACTTTTAAAGTGCTGTTTGTATTAAGCTACAAGTTCTAACATATTATTTTCAAATGCTAAAATACAACTTTCATAATAGCCATCACCCGTTACACGTGGTCCACTTAAAACTTCATAATCTGCATTTTGTAATTTCTTTGTCAATTCATCAACTCTTTCACGTGAACCTAATTTAAATGACAAATGAATTAAACCTTGCTGATACATATCAAATTCTTTTTTCTTCATATTCGGTCTATTCATTATTTCTAAACGCGAACCATCATCAAAAGATAAAAAATATGTTTTAAGTCCTGTTTTAAGATTATGATACATATCATTTACTTTAGCATTAAAAAATTGGCAAAAAATTCTTTTGCTCCTTCTAAATTCTCAACATATATAGCAAATATATTATAATTTATGCGCAATAGGTTGCATTTTATCATACGTATAAAAATATTTAAAGCCTAAATCCTTTAATATTTGCTTAGTTTCAGCAATTTTAAAACCATACTGTGCTTCATTATGTCCATCTGAACCAATAGTAATTATTTCTCCGCCCAAATATTTATACATTCGTAATATATCTTTACTTGGTGTTAAATCCTTTAATCCATAACGATAACAAGAAGTATTTACTTCAATCCCTTTATTATCAGCAATAGCCTGTTTTAAAATTTCTTCAATAATTGGAGCTACTTTTATGAATGGATATTCTCCATATTTATCATACCGTTTTATCATATCTAAATGACCTAACACGCTATAATTTTTATATTGTTGTATTACTTTCAAGATTTCAGCATAATAATTTAAATTATATTGTGCCTGTGTTTTATCTTCTTGAAATTTATAATTCCAAAATTCTAAATTATTTATTTGATGACAAGAACAAATGATAAAATCAAATGGATATTTAGCGAATGTTTCTTCATATTGTTTAATCGTACCTGTTTGAATACCAAATTCCATTCCCCATTTTAAAACGATTTGTCCATTATATTTTTCTTTATATTTGTTAAATGTTGCTAATGATTTTTCACAATCACAATTCAAATCAGTTTTAACACCATAATCAATATGCTCAGTAAAACAAATTTCAGTTAAATGTTGTGCTATAGCACACTGAATAACAGTTTCCATGGGGCAAGTAGAGTCATCACTAAATTCACTATGTATATGATAATCTGCAATCATTATAAAACCTCCCTTATTACTGTCATAATAGTGTATAATAAATATAAAATCTATCATTATTTACTTTATTTTTTATAACAATCGTATTTTTAAGGAGTTTTATATGATTACCACAAATGTAATGAATGATTATTCAGAAATCGTTTTATACAATAATCCTAATATTCCTATTTATGCACGCAAAAGTTTACTCTCAGAATATATAGATTGTAAATCTCTTTGTCATTGGCATGATGATGTAGAATTTATCGGTGTTTTAAATGGTTCTATGAAATATTATGTAAATGGCACAACGTATACACTTCAACAAAATGACATTCTTATTATCAATTCACGCCAATTTCATCAAGGTTATGCTAATGGCACAGAAAACTGTGAATTTATCTGTATATTAATCAATCCTACCATTTTAAAAAATAACAATACCATTTTTGCTGATTTTATTGAACCTATTATTAATAATTCTTCACTTGATAAAATTCTTTTACAACCTGATAATATACATACCTCAAAAATTTTCACTTATATGCAGGAAATTGTAAATTTTTCCCAAACAGAAAATAAAAATAATCTATTACAATATTTTGGTACAGTATATTTTCTTTGGCAGGAATATTTTAATTTACTAAAAGATGATTTAAACACTACGAAAATTAATGCCAATACAGAAATTATTGCTACTAAAAATATGGTTTCGTTCATATATGAAAATTACCAAGAACATCTCACCTTAAAACAAATCGCTACATCTGCTAATGTTTGTCGCAATAAATGTTGTCAATTATTCCGCAAATACGTTAAACAAACACCGATTGATTTTCTCAATAGCTACCGTTTAGAAAAAAGTAAACATTTTTTATTAAACAATTCTCTTTCTATAACACAAGTCGCTTTTAATTGCGGTTTTAATAGTGTAAGCTATTATATTGAACTATTTCAACGCAAAAATAAATGCACACCACGCCAATATCGCAATAAATATAAAACAAAAAGCAGGGAATAAACCCTGCTTAATCTTATTTATTAAAGTCTTTTTACGGCTTCAGAAAGAGGTGGTATAATCTGTTTCTTACGAGACATTACACCTGGTAAATACATAACGGATTGGCTTGCATCTTGTTTGAACGCTTCACCGATTAAGTTTTTCGGTTCACCGCTAAACAATAAATAACTGCCTTCGTTAATAATATCTGTTACGATAACGATAGACATTGCATAGCCTTCTTTTTCGCAAACCTGTGCCATATTTTCTAAAATAGCATCTTTCATTGCCATTACTTGGTCAGTATCCATTACAGATAATTGACTGATGAGCATAGGATAGTTGCCAATTTGGAATTCTTTAGAGTCATTTTTAACAATGTCAGCTGGTGTCATATCACCAATATCTGCACCAGCTTTGAGCATTGCCAAACCATATTCTTTATAATCTACACTGGCAATTTTAGCTAAATATTCTACAGCATCTTTATCAGCTTGTGTACAAGTTGGAGATTTGAACAATACTGTATCAGAAATAATAGCGGATAAGAGCAATCCTGCAATCTGTTGAGGAATTTCTACACCGTATTGTTGATACATATTTGTAACGATTGTACAAGTGCAACCTACAGGACGAACATTAATAAAAATAGGATCACTTGTCTGAAGTCCACCAAAACGATGATGGTCAATTACTTCAATAATTTTGCCTGATTCGATGCCTTCTACAGCCTGTCCAAGTTCATTATGGTCAGTTAAAATAATGGATTGTTTTTCTGGCATCATGAATTTATCTTTACTAACAATACCAACGAGTTTGCCATTTTCTACAACTGGATAATTGCGATATTCTTTTGTTTCTAATATACCTTTGATATCGCTTAGCATATCAGTTGGTTTGAAAGATACTATATCTGTAGTCATAATGCTTGACACTGGTGCACACTGGCTAATAAGACGAGCTGTACTATACGTATCAAATGCAGTTGTAAGCACAATTACATTTTTAGCTTTTGCTTTAGCAATAATTTCATCTGAAACTGTTGCATTACTTGTGATAATCATGCAGGATACGCCAAGGTCAATACATTTAACATATGCTTCTTCTGGTCTATTGCCTATAATTACAATTTCACCGGCTTTAATACTTGAAGCAACTCTTTTAATACAGCTAGCAATAACTTTTATATCACCTGTAATTTTAGCTGTATCATCACCTTTTACTAATATATTTGCTTCAATTACTTTTTCAATATCAACGATGGAAGCACCCGAAGCAGATACACTATCTAATGTAATTTCTTGAAAATATGCTTTTGCCAAATCACTAACACTTGCCATACCAACAAGATTATCTTCTTCATCAACAACTGGCACAGAACGCAAACCTGTTTCTTTCATAGCCATACCTAAAGTACGAAGATTATCTGTAGTTTTTACTTTTTTAACTGCGCTAATAGCAATATCACCTACACGTGGATAAATATCAGTTATAAGCTGTGGAGCTTGTACTCTAAAATAATCTAAAGCATATTTTGTTTCTTTATTAATGCTACCAGCACGAGCTGCTATAACATTATCTACACCCATTACATTTTTTAAATTAGCATATGCAATAGCAGAGCAAATAGAGTCAGTATCAGGATTTCTATGACCGATAACATAAATATTTTTTTCTGTACTCATAAATTAGCCTCCATATTTCAAAATATAACTTTATTATAGCATTATAATGATTATCTGCAAAACTATTTTAAGCAAAAACCAACTATTGAATTAGCCAATTTTTAATTGATAAAACTCCCTATCCTTTATATAATTATATTTTAATAGATTATAATTTTTACCATTTAAAGAAAGGATTTTTTATGCAACCATTACCCAAAGAATATCTCAGCCGTCTAATTCGTGCTGTAGTAGAATTTCAATTAATTGAAGATAACGACAAAATTTTAATTGGTCTATCAGGTGGCAAAGACAGTTTATTTATGACATATGCTCTCACAGAATTAAAAAACACCTTAAAGAAAAATTTTTCTTTAGGTGCTATTACCATTAATCCCATGTTTACAAAAGATTTTTCTTGTGAAGCTATGCAAAACTTTTGCGATAAATTAAATATACCCTATCATATTCATGATGTGAATATTGCTGAAACTATCGCTAATCAAGATAATAAAAATGCCTGTTATTCCTGTGCCTTTTTTCGTAGAGGTGCAATAAATGGTTATGCCAAAGAAAATGGTTATAATAAAGTTGCTTATGCGCATAATCATGATGACGCGGTAGAAACATTTTTTATGAATTTATTCTATTCAGGTCAGCTTAAAACTTTTCTACCTTCAACATATTTAAGTCGTTCTAACATTACAGTTATTCGCCCACTTTTATATTTTCGTGAGGCAGAAATACGCGATGCCATCGCCCTTCATGGTCAAAAACCATGTGCTCCGCCATGTCCTTTTAATGGCAATACCATGCGTCAAAAAGCTAAAGATTTAATTGAAGACTTATCTAAGGACAACCCTAAATTATATGAACATTTAGCTGCTGCTATGCGTAAAACAGCTATTGGCGATTTATGGCCAGCACCTAAAAGTCGCAAAGAAATGAAACCATTTTATTATCAATTTTTCAAAAATCAATCTCAATGATTATATTCGGGAGGTTTTTTTCTTCTACTGAAAAGAAGGTGTTTGCAAATTGAGGATATTTTTTTTATTACCAAATTAAAAAATTTTTCATCCCAAAACAAAACATCACCAACAGTTAGATTATTCATCAATACATTACCCCCATTCTAAATCGCTTCAAATATAATTTCTATTTTTAATTATAAATCTCATATGTAAAAAATGGATTATTACTCCGTAAAATCTCCATATAAAAACAGCTACACTAGAAACTGCCTTCTAAAAGCATTTTTAATGTAGCTGTTTTTCTTATACAATTTTATCAAGTTCAGCAAAAAGCGCATCTACTAATTTATCTTCTGGAACTTTACCGATAATTTCACCTTTGCGGAATAATAAACCTTCACCTTTTCCACCAGCAATACCAATATCTGCATCACGTGCTTCACCAGGGCCATTTACCACACAACCCATTACTGCTACTTTAAGCGGTTTTTTTATGCCGTCTAAACGCTTTTCTACTTTAGTAGCAATGCTTGGTAAATCAATATTACATCGACCACAAGTAGGACAAGAAATAAGAGTTGGCCCATATTCTTTAAGCCCTAATGCCTTTAAAATTTCATTTGCTACTTTAACTTCATTTACTGGGTTGCCTGTGAGAGAAATACGGAATGTATCGCCAATTCCTTCTGCCAAAAGTGCTCCAATACCAACGGCTGATTTTATAATTCCTGTATTGACTGTACCTGCTTCTGTAATACCAAGATGTAATGGATAATTTACTGTTTGGCTCATCAATCGATATGCGTCAATCGTAAGTGGCACATCATGTGCTTTAAGTGAAATTTTTATATCATAAAAATCTAATTTTTCTAAAATACGTACATGTTCCATAGCGCTTTCAACCAATGCTTCTGCCGTAACTTTACCGTATTTTGCCAATAATTTTTTATCAAGTGACCCAGCATTTACACCGATACGTATGGGAATGTGTTTTTCTTTTGCCGCCGTTACTACAGCTTGAACACGTTCTTCATCCCCAATATTGCCTGGATTTATACGCAACGCATCTATGCCTTGTTCAATCGCTTTCAATGCCAATCTATAATCAAAATGAATATCTGCAACAAGCGGTACATTTACTTGTTCTTTAATATTAGCAATATTTTCTGCTGCTGCCATATCTGGTACAGCAATACGTACAATATCACAACCAGCTTCTTGTAAAGCTTTAATTTGGCTTACAGTTGCTTTAGTATCCGTTGTCTTTGTGTTCGTCATAGATTGAACAGAAATCGGCGCTCCTCCACCGATTTTTACATTACCAATAGAAATTTGACGAGTATTTTTTCTTTTTATCATTCCATTACTTCCTTTTTAATTGAATATTCATATTACGTTAATTATGCCTAAACTTTATTATAATTTCTATTTCTAAAAGTATCTAGCGCAATATAAATAGAAATATTATATTGCGCTAAACTGATAATTTTTATTGAATTTACTTAACCAAATAAACGTCCTATATCCTGCGCTGTAGCAAAGAACATCAACGAAAGCAGTAAAATAATTCCCGCCATCTGTACTACACGCACATATTTTGCTTCAATCGGTTTACCGCGTAATGCCTCTACTAAAAGCACTACAAAATGACCACCATCTAATGCAGGAATAGGAAGCAAATTAATAATCCCTAAGTTTAAACTCAAAAGTGCTGCAAATTGTAATAATGGTACTATACCTAAATGAGCAGCTTGACTTGTCATTTGAGCAACACCAACAGGGCCAGAAAGTTCAGCCGATACACTACCCGTTATCATACCCACAAGACCACTATACATTTGATAAATAATGTTTATAACTGTAGTAAATGCCAATATCAGTGAGTCCATAAAACCAACATTTTGCGTTTGCATTGGAGCAGTTACACCGATTAAAGCTCTTTTTGCTTGTTCGTCATATTTTGGCACAACAGAAGTTTTCATTGTTTCATTATCACGAACAAACTCAACGCTTAAAACTTTACCACCTTCACCTTGTACTTTTTGTACAAAACTTGTCCAACTATCAATAGGTTCTCCATCAATGCTTATGATTTTATCGCCCATTCTTAAACCAGCTTGACTAGCTGCTGCGCCTTCCATAATTTGACCAAGAACAGGCTCATTAATAGGCGTTTGAATACCATTAAAGAAAAATACACCGGCGAAAATAATAAAGGGCAATACAAAGTTCATAAATGAACCTGCAAGGATAACAATCATTCTCGCCCATACAGGTCTAGCCCAATAAGCTCTATCGCCTGCATCTTCATCCATATCCTTTTCCATGCCAGCAATTTTATTAAAACCACCGAGCGGAATACTTCTTATAGAATAAACCGTTTCGCCTCTTTTGGTACTCCATATTTTTGGCCCAAAGCCAATGGCAAATTCATCAACTCTCATACCTGTTTTTTTTGCTGTAATAAAATGACCAAATTCATGAACTAAAACCAATAGACCAAAAACAAATATAATTGCAATGGTACTTATTAACATCTCTTACTCAATTTCTCCTTTATACTTTGTCGAGTTTTTTTATCTACCTCAAATAAATCTTCTAAATCTGGCTCAATCAACGTTACATGAGATAGCATTTCCTTTTCTATTATATTATAAATATCTAAAAAACTAATTTGTTCATTCAAAAAAGCCTCTACAGCAATTTCATTTGCTGCATTCATAACACACGGCATAGAACCGCCAATTTTACCTGCTTCATAAGCAAGTGCAAGACCACGAAATGTATCCGTATCTGGCTTTTCAAACGTTAGTGATTGCATTTTCCAAAAATCAAGCTTTGGTGCAATACATTCCAACCGTTCTGGATAAGTTAGAGCATATTGAATTGGTAAACGCATATCAGTTGAAGCCAATTGAGCTATAACCGAGCCATCGACATACTGTACCATAGAATGAACAATACTTTGAGGATGTACTACTACTTGAATATCATCATATGATACATTATAAAGTTGTTTAGCTTCAATAACTTCTAGCCCTTTATTCATTAAAGTAGCACTATCTATCGTTATTTTTTTACCCATTTTCCATGTAGGATGATTTAAACATTGCCCTACCGATACATTTTTAAGTTCTTCTTTCGTTCTACCTCTAAAGGGCCCTCCTGAAGCCGTTATCAACAATTTGTCAACTTTGCTCATATCTTCACCATGCAAACATTGAAACAATGCACCATGTTCACTATCAATCGGCATAATTTCAATGCCTTCCTCTTTCGCACGGCGCATGACAATTTCGCCAGCCACAACAAGTGTTTCTTTATTAGCAAGTGCGATATTTTTACCTGCTTCAATAGCTGCCATCGTAGGACGAAGACCTGCAAATCCCATTAAAGAAGTAACTACTGTATCAACTTTATCACTTATAACTCCAGCGATTAATCCTTCTTCACCATAAAAAAGTTTGGTTTTACCACTATAACGCGCCTTTAATTTTTCATACGCATTTTTGTCACAAAGTACAGCTATACTAGGTTTAAATTCATTTATTTGCTGTTCTAATAACTCATCACTAGCATTAGCTGCCAAAACTTCTATTTTTAAAATATCTGCATGATTTCTAACAACATCTAAAGTTTGCGTACCGATAGAGCCTGTAGAACCCAATACAGCAATTTTTTTCATAATAACTCTCCCTTTTAAAAACCCAATAAAAATACCGCTGTATAATAAACGAGCGGAGCTGTAAACAATAAGCTATCAAAACGGTCTAAGACACCGCCATGACCTGGAATTAAATTTCCTGAATCTTTAATACCTACATATCGTTTAAAACAAGATTCTACCAAATCGCCCAAAGTGCCAATCACGGCAATAAGTGCGCCCATGATAAGCATAACGAATACATCAAATCCAAAGAAATTACCCAAAATAGCCATGCAAATCATTGTACCCACTATACCGCCAACAAATCCTTCAATACTTTTCTTTGGACTGATTTCTACGCAAAGATGATGTTTACCAATACTACAGCCAACAAAATATGCAAAAGTATCACTTGCCCATGTACCAATAAAAGTCAACCATACAAGAGCACATCCTGCACTAAAATCTCCAAATAATGAGCTTGTCACCAAAACCATATTATCGCCCAAGATTCTAAGCGCAGTCAAATGGTAAAATGGCACAGCAATATAAATAATACCTGCCAGCATTATACATGCCTGCTGAACAGAAAACGAGCTATGGTTAAATATCATCTTAAAAAATACCAACATTAACACCAGCATAAATGGAAACATTACGTATTGGGGTAAAAATACGGCCTGCAAAATCGTATATACAATCAATACCGCACCGAATAGAGCTGGTATATCAATACCTTTATGGGCAAAAGCATGCGCATACTCTCGCCAAGCCAGCATAGCCAAAATAAGCACCGCTATGATAAATAACCAACTGCCTGTTTGTATAATTATTCCAGCAGCTATAATTCCAATAACACCACTAATAATTCGTGTCAGCAAAATACACACCGCCTTAAAACTATTTATTATCTAAACCACCAAAACGTCTATCTCTATGTTGAAAATCAATTAAAGCTTCAATAAACTCTTCTGGTGTAAAATCCGGCCAATTTGTCTTTGTAAACCAAAACTCTGCATAAGCTGATTGCCATAGCAAAAAATTACTAAGACGCATATCGCCACTTGTGCGTATCATTAAATCCACTGGTGGCAAATTTTTTGTATATAAATTATCGTCGAATACTTTATCGTCAATATCTTCTATGGATAATAATCCATCTTTTACTTGTTGTGCTATATTTTTCACAGCCGTAATAATTTCATCACGACCACCATAATTTACAGCTACATTAAATTGAATACCTGTATTGTTTTTCGTAATTTCTTCTGCTCTACGAAATTCTTTTACTAACTTTGTTGGTAATTCATCAATTTTGCCGATAAATTTTAATCGAACGTTATTTTCACATAATTCATCAATTTGAGCCGCTAAAAAACTTGAAAATAACTCCATTAAAAAAGTTACTTCTGTTTTCGGTCTTTTCCAATTTTCTGTAGAAAAAGCATATATTGTCAAAACTGGAATTTTTAAATTCACACATGTTTTAAATATATTTTTTAATGTTACTGCGCCTGCTTTATGACCTGAGGTTCTAATAAGACCTTTGCCTGTAGCCCAGCGACCATTTCCATCCATTATTATGCCAACATGCTGAGGCAATTTATCTAAATCCAATTTATCCATCAACATTATATTGACCCTCACTATCTATTTTGAAAAAATCTATATAAAATTAGCCCCTCCTTTTTCAATAGAGGGGCTACGCACGAAAAATAATTATGCTTCAATAGCACCTGCAGGGCAACCAGCTTGACATGCACCACATTCAACGCACATATCTGGGTCAATTTCATAATGGTTTTCACCTTCAGAAATTGCACCTACAGGACAAGTGCCAGCGCAAGCACCGCAAGAAATACAATCATCAGTAATTTTATAAGCCATCCTAGGACACCTCCTTTCGCATTTTAGCAGCAGCAGTCAGTTCTAAAATGCCATTTTCCAGCTTTCTTGCTCTAATAATATACAAATTGCCCGGGTCTACTTTAAGATATCCCTTTATTGGCACAGTATAATTTATCTTAAATTTTATATTATTAGCATTTAATCTTTCAATTACATCAATAGCAGGTAATCCTACATATTTCATAACTATTATACTTCCATTATTTCTTTTTCTTTATCAGCTTTAGCAATATCTATTTCTTTAATATATTTGTCAACGATTTTCTGTACATCTTCTTGACCTTTTTTAGCTTCATCTTCTGTAATAGATTTTGTTTTTTCTAATTTTTTAATAGCATCATTGGCATCACGACGAATATTGCGAACAGCTACTTTAGATTCTTCAGCACGTTTATTTAAAGTTTTAACTAAATCTTTACGACGTTCTTCGGTAAGCTGAGGAATATTCAAACGAATAACGCTACCATCACTATTTGGATTTAATCCCAAATCAGATTTAGTAATAGCTTTTTCAATTTCACGTAACATTGGTTTTTCCCATGGCTGAATAACAATCATTCTTGGTTCCGGTACAGAAATATTAGCTACTTGATTTACTGGTACAAGAGAACCATAATATTCTACAGAAACTTTATCCAAAAGTGCAGGAGTTGCACGACCTGCTCTAAGTGATGCAAATTCCGCTTTAGCAGCAGTCAATGCTTTTTTCATGCGTTCTTCATGTGTTTTAATTACTTCTTTTACCATATTATGCTTTACCTCCAACTGTTGTACCTATATTTTCACCTAAAGCAGCTTTAACAATATTTTCATGATCATCAATATTGAATACTACTAAAGGAATTTTATTATCCATGCAAAGACTTGTAGCAGTAGAGTCCATTACAGCTAACCCACGATTTAATACTTCCATGTATTCAAGACTATCAAATTTTTTCGCCTGTGGATTTTTATTCGGATCAGAGTCATATACACCATCTGTATTTTTCTTGCCCATCAAGATAACTTCTGCCTCAATTTCAGCAGCACGCAAAGCAGCTGTAGTATCTGTTGAAAAATACGGATTACCCGTGCCAGCACCAAAAATAACAACTCTACCTTTTTCCAAATGACGAATAGCCTTGCGACGAATATAAGGTTCAGCCACCTGACGCATTTCAATAGCAGACTGAACTCTGCTGTCTATGCCCATACTTTCAAGTGCATCTTGAAGTGCTAACGCATTCATCACTGTAGCGAGCATACCCATATAATCTGCTGTTGCTCTGTCCATACCTTTATTACTGCCAGCTAATCCTCTCCAGATATTACCGCCACCAACAACGATAGCAACTTCAATGCCGAATTCACGTACTTTTTTTATCTGTTTAGCAATAGATTCTACAACTTCTGGATTAATACCATATCTTTGTTCACCAGCTAAAGACTCCCCACTAAGTTTGAATACTATGCGTTTGTACTTAACATCAGCCACAATAAAAAACCTCCATTATTATCAATAAAAAAACAATCTGTTAGATATCTTTACTTATTTTATCATATATCCATTACAAACGGTAGCTATATTTTTTATTTTATAATTCTTTAATTTTATCAGCAAAAATCAATTAATTTTGATTGTAAATTCACTAATAGCTATTTTCTTCAATTATTTATTTATACCTTACTGCCAAAATACATTTTCTACTATTTTTTTATGCTTGTTTATTCATGACTATTTTATATGAATTCATATAAGAATAATAATCTCTTATTGCTTTTTCTCTTTGTTCATAAGCTCTACGTTCTATTTATCTTGTAAGAATGAATTTTCAAATTTGATAATAATATACCTCCATATGTAAATTATAGCATAGTATGGATACAAAATTAGAAACTAAGTTTTCTTCTTGGTTCAAATCGCTTCCAAAATAAAAGATAGGTAGAGAAAAATTCTACCTATCTATGTTACCCCAACATTTGACAAAGAGCCTAAATCTTTAAAATTATTTACGATTAAAAGCACGATGTGCTATATCTTTTCTATAATATACATTATCAAAATGTATTAAATCAATATTTTGATAAACTTTATCTACAGCTGATTTAATATCTTCGCCAATATCTACAACACCAAGTACACGGCCACCGTTTGTAACGATTTTGTCATCTTTTTGTGCTGTTCCAGCATGGAATACAAGAAGTCCTGCATCTTTTGCTTTATCAAGTCCTGTAATTTCATCGCCTTTATTATATTTTGCTGGATATCCGCCAGCACTCATAACAACACAAACAGCTGCTTTATCGCTCCATTTTATTTGCATATCAGCTAAAGTACCATTAATACAAGAAAGCATGATTTCACCTAAATCACTTTCTAATAATGGAAGCACTACCTGTGTTTCTGGGTCACCAAAACGAGCATTAAATTCTACTACTTTTGGTCCTTCATTTGTAATCATAAGACCTGCATACAAACAACCTTTATATTCATGACCTTCTGCTTGCATAGCATTTATTACTGGTTCTAAAATTTCTGTTTGTACACGTTGCATAATATCTGATGTAATAACAGGTGCAGGTGCATATGTACCCATACCACCAGTATTAGGACCTTTATCACCATCAAGTGCACGTTTATGATCTTGCGATGGTATCATTGGAACAATTGTTTTACCATCAGTAAATGCTAATACAGAAGCTTCTTCACCTTCCATAAATTCTTCAATAACGACACTATCTCCTGCATTACCAAATGCCTTATCACACATAATTTCATCAACAGCATCAAGTGCTTGTGAAAGTGTTTCTGCTACAATTACACCTTTACCTGCAGCTAATCCATCTGCTTTAATTACAATTGGTGCACCTTGTTCTTTAATATATGCTTTAGCTTTATCGGCATCAGTAAATACTTCATATTTTGCTGTAGGAATGTTGTATTTTTTCATAATTGCCTTAGAAAAAGATTTCGAGCCTTCTAGTTGTGCAGCTGCTTTTTGCGGGCCAAATGCTGCAATACCTGCTTTTGCCATATCATCAACAAGACCATTTGTAAGCGGAACTTCAGGACCGACAACAACTAAGCCTATATTTTTTTCTTGTGCTAATTTTACGAGAAAAGCATTATCTTCTATTGAACCTGATATACATTCAGCTACTTCCGCCATGCCTGGATTACCTGGCACAGCATAGATTTTATCTGCAATTTTACTTTGAGCTAATTTCCATGCCAATGTATGTTCACGACCGCCACCGCCGATAACTAAAATATTCACGAAAAATCCTCCTTATTTCAAAGAAAAGAAAGCGCACTTAATTAGTGCATATAGCAGATATAAGTGCGCCGATTTATTATTATTTATTTAACTGCTGAGCAAGATATGCTTGAATACATTCATCATAATGAGCTGTATGGTCAAATGCTTCCTGTGCAAGTTGCATACGGAATTTACCAGTAGTACAACCATCTTTTGCTACCATTTCAGCAATTTCATCATAATGAGCTGGATTTACTACAACCGTAACAAATTTAAAATTCTTAGCAGCAGCACGAATCATTGCAGGTCCACCGATATCAATATTTTCTACAGCTTCAGCCAAAGTTACATCTGGTTTAGCAATTGTTTCACGGAATGGATATAAATTTACTACGACCAAATCAATTGGTTGAATATGGAATTTCTGCATCTGTGCCTGATGACTTTGATTGTCGCGTACTGCTAAAATTCCACCATGAATATATGGATTTAAAGTTTTTACACGTCCATCCATAATTTCTGGAAATTTAGTTACATCACTAACGTATGTTACAGGAATGCCCGCATCAGAAATAACGTGCATTGTTCCACCAGTAGAGATAATTTCCACGCCTGCTTCATGTAATTTACGTGCAAATTCTACAATACCAGTTTTATCAGATACGCTTAATAAGGCTCTTTTTATAGGCATAATAAAGCCTCCTCTTTATTTAATCTATTAATCATCAATCGTTACATGACGACCATTTACATGAATTTTTCCTGCTAGATATAATTCAATAACTTTTGGATAAATAATATGCTCTTGTTCCAGTACACGCGCCGCCAATGTTTCTTCCGTATCATCATCAAGCACTGGAACAGCTACCTGCATAATAATTGGACCACTATCCATGCCCTCATCAACAAAATGTACAGTGCAACCAGATACTTTTACACCATAAGCTAATACATCACGATGAGCATGTGCTCCACTAAAAGACGGTAAAAGTGAAGGATGAATATTCATAATGCAGTTTTTAAATTCATTTACAAAGTATGGACTTAAAATACGCATAAAGCCTGCTAAAATAACAAGTGTTACACCATATTTTCTAAGTTCATCTACGAGTTTATGTTCAAATTCATCTCTATCTGCACATTGTTTACGGTCAATACAAATTGCTGGAATATTGGCTTTTTGAGCACGTTGAAGTGCCATAACATTTGGCTTATCAGTTAGTACTACGCCAATTTTAGCTTTAATTTGTCCTGCTTCTACAGCATCGATTATCGACTGTAAATCACTACCACGACCAGAAGCAAGTACACCAAGTACAGCATTATTCATTGAAAACGCCACCTTTTACTTCAACTGTCTGATTGCCTTCGACTACTTCACCAATAATATAAGATTTTTCGCCTTTATTAGCTAAATCAGCTTGAATAGATTGAGCATCTTCTTTATCTACAAGTAAAATCATGCCAATACCCATATTGAACACACGATACATTTCATGCCAATCTACATTACCCCATTGCTGTAAGAGTTTAAAAATTATTGGCATTTCCCATGCTTCAGCATTGACAGTTACGCCTGTGCCTTCTGGTAAAATACGGGAAATATTTTCATAAAAACCGCCACCTGTTACATGTACCATGCCATGAATATCGTATTTTTCAATAAGTGGCAAGCATACGCGAGGATATAAACGTGTCGGTGTTAAAAGTTCTTCGCCAAGTGTTTTTCCACCAAATTCAGCCAAAGTTTCACTGCCATCAAAACCTTTAACATCAAAACATATTTTACGAACTAAAGAATAACCATTAGAATGAACACCGCTAGATGGAATACCTACCAGTACATCACCAACTTTAATTTTATCACCTGTAATGATTTTAGACTTATCCACAACACCTACTGCAAATCCGGCAATATCGTATTCACCATCGGCATAGAAACCTGCCATTTCAGCTGTTTCACCACCAATTAAGGCACAACCAGACTCTTTACAAGCATTAGCAACACCTTTTACTACAGTTGCCACTTGTTCTGGTTTCAATTTACCAACAGCTAAATAATCTAAGAAAAATAATGGTTCTGCGCCTTGTACAAGAATATCATTGACACACATTGCTACAGCATCTTGACCGATAGTATCATGTTTATCAAGCATGAATGCCAAGCGAAGTTTTGTACCAACACCATCTGTACCAGATACAAGTACAGGTTCTTTATATTTACCGCTATTTAAAGCAAATAAACCGCCAAAACCACCTAAATCTCCTAAAACTTCCGGACGATATGTTGCTTTTACACTATCTTTAATTAGTTTTACAGAATAATTTCCTGCATCAATATCTACGCCGGAATCACGATAGGTAAGATTTGTCTGTTTGTTTTCAGCCATTTTGACCTCCAAAAAATATATTATTTACCGCGCTGTTCAAATACGTATTTGTCAGCACCCGCTACTATTTCTTTTGATATTTCAATTGGATATGCGTTGTTAAAGCAAGCATAGCACATATCATCTGGATTTGCCGTAGTAAGTGAAGCTTTCAAACCATCAAGTGAAAGGAAATGTAAAGAGTCTGCTCCTATATATTCACGAATTTCTTCCACTGTTTTTGTTGCAGCAATGAGTTCTTTACGCACGGATGTATCAATACCATAATAGCAAGGATAACCAATTGGCGGAGAACTTACACACATATGCACTTCTTTCGCGCCAGCTTTACGTAACATTTTTACGATTTTACCACTTGTTGTGCCACGAACAATGGAGTCATCAACCATGATTACAGATTTACCTGCTACAACTTCACGAATTGCATTTAATTTTAAACGCACTGCTGTATCACGTTTTTTCTGTGTTGGTTGAATAAATGTACGTCCAATATAACGATTTTTAATTAAACCTTCACAATATGGAATACCAGATTCATACGCATAACCGGTTGCTGCTGTATTACCAGAGTCTGGTACAGAAATAACAATATCACCTTTAAATTTGCTTTCACGTGCAAGCATTCTACCCATCATAAAACGAGCTGAATGAACGCTTTGTCCATCAATTGTACTATCTGGACGAGCAAAATAAATATATTCAAAAATACAAGATGCTCTTTTTTGTGGTTTAGCAAATTCATATGATTTTAATCCATTATCATCCATAACAACCATTTCACCTGGTTTGATATCTCTGATAAATTCAGCTCCAACAACATCAAGACCACATGATTCAGAAGAAACCACCCATGAACCTTCTTCTGTTTTACCAATACAAAACGGGCGGAAACCTTGCGGGTCTCTAAGAGCAATAAGTTTATTTTCAGTCATCACAGTTAAGCAAAAAGCACCTTTTATTTGTGCTACGCTTTCCATAATTTTTTCTTCAATAGTAGGTTTATGAGAACGAGCAATAAGATTAACAATAACTTCTGTATCAATAGAAGTTTGGAAAATTGTTCCCTGTTCTTCTAACTTGCGACGAATTTCAGACGCATTAGTCAGATTGCCATTATGTGCCAAGCTGATTTTTCCAGCAGAATAATTAGCAATAAGTGGCTGAGTATTGGCCAGTAAACTGGAACCTGTTGTGGAATAACGTACATGACCGATTGCAATATACTGATTTTCCATATGAGGAAGTTGATGACGGAATACTTCATTTACAAGCCCCATACCACGATTTACATCCATCCATGCGCCATCAGTAATAGCAATACCCGCACTTTCTTGTCCACGGTGTTGCAATGCATATAAACCGAGATAAGTCATCATAGCTACGTCTTCTTTGCGAGAAAACACACCGAAAACGCCACATTCTTCTTTCCATTTATTTGACGTAATGTCAACCATTAGTTCATATTCTCCTATACTAAATACAAATAAAATAAGTTACGGTTTTTATAATTAGCAATAAAACTCTTATTCAGCGTGATGAGTGAAAGTTTCACCAGTTAAACGATGTAAAACTTCAATATAGGCATCTTCAACATTACCTAAATCACGACGAAATCTATCTTTATCAAGTTTTTCATGTGTTGTGCTATCCCAGAAACGGCAGTTATCTGGAGATAATTCATCACCAAGTAAGATTTCACCATGATATCTACCAAATTCAAGTTTAAAGTCAATAAGGTCAATATTTTTTGTTGCTAAATATTTTGTCATTATATCATTAATTTTCAAGGACATAGCTTCAATCTGATTGAGTTCTTCTTCTGTTGCCCAACCCATAGCTAAAATATGATAACGATTTACCATAGGGTCGCCAAGGTCATCACATTTATAGCAATATTCAATAACAGGGCGAGACATTTTAACGCCTTCTTCAAGACCAAGACGTTTTGCAAGGCTACCTGCAGCAACATTACGAATGATAACTTCAAGAGGAACAATATCTAATTTTTTAACAAGAATTTCACGGTCATTTAAAACTTTTATAAGGTGATGTTTAATGCCTTCTTTGCCTAATAAATCAAAGAAGAAATTCGTAATTTTATTATTTAAAATACCTTTATCGGCGATAGTGCCTTTTTTTGCACCATTGCCAGCAGTAGCATCATCTTTATAATAAACGAGTAATTCTTCTGGATTTTCAGTTGCAAATATTTTTTTAGCCTTACCTTCATATAATAATTTATTTTCCATGTTTTTAAGACCTCCAAAAGTCATTTTTTCAAAATACGATCTATAAAAGTTTAACGTTTACTTTTTATTAGCTTAATCAATTTAACTGAGCTGCAACTTTAGCAGCTTTTGCTTCAACTTCTTCAACCATCTTAGCGCGATATGCTTTAAGTGCTTTCTTTAAATTTTCATCACTTATAGCGAACATTTCTACAGCAAAAATAGCAGCATTTTTTGCACCATTGATTGCCATTGTTGCTACTGGAATACCTGATGGCATCTGTACTGTACTTAAAAGAGCATCCATACCATTAAGTGGTGTTGCATTAATCGGTACTCCAATTACAGGTAATGTAGTATAAGATGCAATAACTCCACCTAAATGTGCAGCAGCACCTGCGGCAGAGATAAATGCGCCAACGCCTCTTTCTTCTGCAGAAGAAACTAGGTCACGGACTTTGCCAGGGGTACGGTGTGCAGAAGCTACGATTACTTCTGTTTCAATATTGAACTGATGTAATAAATCAACAGCCGGCTTTAAAATGGGAAAATCAGAATCACTGCCCATTACTACAGCTACTTTCATTTAAATCATCAACCTCCTGAGTAGTTTAAAATTAAGGATTACATATTAACTATAACAGAATAAATTTAAAACTTCAATTACATCACCAGCAAAATTTAACATAAATTTTACAACCAGTAAACAAGTTTACAAAATAATTTGGCTATATTTTTTTCCTATTTCTAAAAATATACTAAAAAAACTTTATATAATGCGATAAAAATTACACAAATCAATCATAAATTATTTTTACAAATTAATTATTTCATTAACATCAAAGAAAAATATACAATAAATATTGATACAATTAATATTTATTGTTATAATTAGTGATTATATAGAGTTAGCACAATCATATATAATTGTAAAAACAATTATGATTTTATACACTATATAAGTACATAAATACTTTAGGAGGATAATAATGGCATTAATTGTAAAAAAATTCGGTGGCAGTTCTGTCGGCAGTATTGACAAAATTAAAGCTGTTGCTAAACGCATTTTAGATGAAAAACAACCTGACGACAAAATTGTTGTTGTCGTTTCTGCTATGGGTGATACTACAGATGATTTAATCCAATTAGCAAAAGGAATTTCTAACGACCCATATCAATACACACGTGAAATGGATATGTTGCTTACTACTGGCGAACAAGTATCAATAGCTCTTTTAACAATGGCTTTTAAATCTATGGGACAAAAAGCTGTATCTCTTACGGGTTCTCTTGCTGGTGTTAGAACAAATTCTGTTCATACTAAAGGTAAAATCAAAGATATCCAGCCTAAACGTATTTTTGATGAACTAGATAAAGGTAATATCGTTATCGTTGCCGGTTTCCAAGGTTGTAATGAGCTCGGCGACCCTGTAACCCTCGGTCGTGGTGGTTCTGATACATCTGCTGTTGCTCTTGCTGGGGCAATGAAAGCTGATGTATGCGAAATTTACACTGATGTTGATGGTGTTTATTCTGCTGACCCACGCGTTGTAAAAAATGCTCGTAAAATGAAAGAAATCACTTATTATGAAATGTTAGAAATGGCTCGTCTCGGTGCTGGTGTTATGCAACCACGTTCTGTCGAAACAGGTCATATGTACAATATACCAATTCATGTAAGGTCTACATTCACCAACAAACCAGGTACTATTATTAGGGAGGAATATACAATGGAAGAAAAAGAGTTTATTATCAGAGGAGTTGCAGATGATACAAATGTAGCAAAAATTGCCATCTTAGGCATTCCAAATACTCCTGGTATCGCTTACTCTATCTTCTCTAAACTTGCCGAAAGCAATATTGATGTTGATATGATTGTTCAAAGTATCCGCAACGTAGAAAAAAATGTTACAGATATGGTATTTACTACTACAATTGATGACATTAACAACGCTAAACAAATCATTGATAAGGTAGCAGATGAATTAAATGCTGTTGCTGTATTGATTGAAACTAATGTTGCTAAAGTATCTATAGTTGGCGCAGGTATGCTCGGCAATCCAGGTATTGCTTCTAGAATGTTTAAAGCTTTATCCAAAGCAGATATTAATATTGATGTTATCAGCACTTCAGAAATTAGTATTTCTTGCTTAATCAAAGCTGAAAAAATTAAAGAAGCAGTAAATGCTATTCATAGCGAATTCTTTAAAGACTAATCTCCATAAAACATTCAGTTCTTATAAATTCTAAAATAGTTTGTATTTGTCTGATGTTATTTAAGCACATCGCAATACAAACTATTTTTTTATGAATTATCAATTCAAGACTTCTTTTAAAAATAAATTAAATAGACTATCCCAATTTAAATATTTTCTTGGTCTACTATTTAGTAATATTAATTTTTCTAT
>C._urophasianus_2_cecum__coassemble_75_pt1 | contig 28334 bp, 31 predicted proteins | sample C__urophasianus_2_cecum__metabat2_low_PE_006 | metagenome-assembled genome bin C | reverse complement strand
AAAAGAATGAGATTATGCTTCTTTTTTTTGCAAAAAAATAAATGTCAAAGTAAGATAATTTTTCTTACTCCAACATTTATTATAGAACCAAAATACACCACCAAAAGTTAAATAGGGTGTCTAACTTCTGGGGTGTAGTTTAAAAAGTTATTTTTTAGAATAAGCCTGTAATTTTACCGTTAATATCAATATCCATATTTTCAGCAGCTGGTTTTTTTGGAAGTCCTGGCATAGTCAGTACATTGCCAGTAAGTGCTACGATAAAGCCTGCACCAGCGCTGATACGAAGTTCGCGAACTGTGATTTTAAAACCGGTTGGTGCACCGAGTTTTGTTTGGTCATCACTTAAAGAGTATTGAGTTTTTGCCATGCAAATTGGCATTTTATCAAGTCCAGTAGCTTCAAGTTCAGCAATAGTTTTTTCAACAGCAGGAGTATAATTTACGCCATCAGCACCATAGATTTTTGTAGCAATAGCGTTGATTTTATTTTTAATAGTATCATTTTCATCATACATATAGTGGAAGTCAGATGGTTTTTCACAAGCTTCGATAACTTTTTGAGCAAGGTCAATAGCACCTTCGCCACCTTTTGCCCACGCTTCGGAAATGCTAACAGATGCCCCCATGCTTTCGCATAAAGTTTTTAATTCTTGTAATTCATTTTCTGTATCTGTAGGGAATGCGTTGATGGCAACGACAATTGGCAAACCGAATTTATGAATATTTTCAATGTGTTTAGCAAGATTTGTCATACCTTTTTTCAAGGCTTCGATATTTTCTGTATTAAGTTCAGTTTTTGCAAGTCCGCCGTGCATTTTTAAAGCACGAATTGTTGCTACAATAACAACAGCATTTGGTTTAAAGCCAGTGAAACGGCATTTTATATCAAGGAATTTTTCAGCACCAAGGTCAGCACCGAAGCCAGCTTCTGTTACAGTATAATCTGCCATTTTTAAAGCGTATTTTGTAGCCATTACGCTGTTGCAACCATGTGCAATATTAGCAAATGGACCACCATGAATAAGAGCTGGTGTACCTTCTAGTGTTTGTACAAGATTTGGTTTTATAGCATCTTTGAATAATAAAGTAAGTGCGCCTGTTACATTTAATTCTTCAGCGCGAACAGGTCGACCAGAACGGGTATAACCAATGATGATATTGCTAAGGCGTTTTTTCATATCTTCAAGATCAGAAGTCAAGCATAAAATTGCCATCATTTCAGAAGCTACAGTAATATCAAAGCCGGTTTCACGTGGTACGCCATGCGCTTTACCACCAAGACCGCAAATAATATTGCGTAATGCGCGGTCGTTTAAGTCGAGAACACGTTTCCAAGTGATGCGACGAACATCAAGGTCAAGTGCGTTACCTTGTTGAATATGGTTGTCGATAACAGCAGCTAAAAGATTATGTGCTGTAGTAATAGCATGGAAATCACCAGTAAAATGAAGATTAATATCTTCCATAGGTACAACTTGAGAATATCCACCACCAGCTGCACCGCCTTTAAGACCAAAGCAAGGACCAAGTGAAGGTTCACGAAGGGCGATAGTAGTTTTTTTGCCGAGTTTATGCAGGGCATCACCAAGACCGATACTTGTTGTTGTTTTGCCTTCGCCAGCCGGTGTAGGGTTAATAGCAGTAACAAGAATTAATTTACCATTTGGGCGTTCTTTTAATGTATTCCAATAGTTTAGAGAAATTTTGGCTTTATATTTTCCATATAATTCAAGGTCATCTTCAGGAATTTCAAGATGTTTAGCAATTTCAGTTATAGGCTGCATGACAGCTTCTTGAGCAATTTCAACGTCCGTTTTCATTTTTGGTATTACCTCCATTAATTTATATAAATATTATCTCATATTTTCAGGCATAAAAAAACGCCTGAGCATATGAAATTATGCCCAGACGGTCGACTTTTTGTAAATAGTACGGTTCATGTGGTTAATTCCACTTAAAATCCGTCAGTTCCGTACCGTTTATAAATTTATGTCTTTATTATAACAAAGAGTATGTTGATTAGCAAGTTGCATTTTTACGGCAGAAACAGTATTTTGTAAGAGCATAGCAATAGTAAGAAGCCCCACACCACCAGGTACAGGGGTAATAGCACCAGCTACGTTTAAGGCATTTTCAAAATCAACATCACCAACAAGTTTTTTCGGTGCGATACGATTAATACCTACATCGATTACTGTAGCACCTGGTTTTATCATATCAGCTGTAATGAATTTTGGTTTGCCAATAGCGACAACAAGAATATCAGCACTTTTACAAATTTCTTTTAAATTTTTTGTATGTGAATGACAGATTGTTACAGTAGCATTTTTAGATAATAATAAATGTGCCATTGGTTTGCCGACAATATTACTGCGACCGATGACAACGGCATGGGCACCATCCATATTTATATGACTAACTTCGAGCATTTTTAAGCAACCATGCGGAGTACAAGGAATTAAGGCATCTTGACCTGTTATCATTTTACCAACATTAATAGGATGGAAACCATCGACATCTTTAAATGGATTGATTTCATTTAAAATTTCTTTTTCATGCTGAGCGATTGCTTTTGGCAATGGTAGTTGTACTAAAATACCATGAATTTCTTTACGGAAATTTAGTTCATCAATTTTGCGGATTAATTCTTCTTTGGTAGTTGTTTCAGGCATTTCAATAACTTCAGAATAAATGCCGATTTCTTCGCAAGCTTTATGTTTATTGCGAACATAAACTTTAGAAGCGGGATTTTCGCCAACGATGATAACAGCAAGACCAGGCGTTATACCGCATTCTTGTTTTAGTTTTAAAATTTCTTTTTTCGTTTCATCTTTAAATTGGGTGGCAAAAACTTTGCCAGATAAAATTGTGGCAGTCAAAGGTAAGCACCTCCGTTTAAATTAAATCTATTAGTGTGAATATAAATATTGCAATGGATACGATGCCGTTGCGCATAAAATAAACTTGTGTTAAACGATGAAAGTCATACGGTGAAACGAGGCTATGTTGGTAAATTAAAGTAATAATAGCAATTAAAACGCCAATATAGTAAATCCAAGATAAGTCAAAATAAATTCCTGTTAAAATAAAGCAGAAAATAGAAACTCCATGTACTAAAGTTGCTATACGCTGGGCTTTAGCAACCCCGAATTTAGTTGCCATAGAATGTAAGTGATTTTTTAGGTCAAATTGGCGGTCTTGGCTACCATAAATTACATCAAAACTACCAATCCAAAGACAAACACCACCACTTAAAAATATAATACCAAGTGGAAGCTCACCTGTAACTGCCATATATCCTCCAGCAGGTGCCATAGCTAGCGCCATACCTAAGAAATAATGACAAAGAAATGTAAATCTTTTTGTATAAGGATAAAATAACAAAAAGAATAAACAAATTGGTGTAAGTTTTAAACAGATTGGGGCAAGTTGAGCAGTAGAAAATAAAAATAAAGCTAAACATACAATGATTAATATAATGACTTCGGTTGGTTTAATTGTACCTGCAACAAGGGGGCGGTTTTTCATACGAGGTTGAATTTTATCAAATTTTAAATCAACAATATTGTCCATAGCGAGCGCTGAACTTCTCGCACCTACCATTGCAAGTGTTACCCAAATAAAATCGTGAAATGTAGGGATACCCTTTGTTGCAAGGAATAATCCCATGTAAGCAAATGGTAAAGCAAATATTGTATGGTGAAGGGCAATGTTATTGATATGAGCAGAGAGTTTACTCAAGACCAAGTTCCTTCCATTTATTATCTACAATTTTTTTAATATCATCTGACATAGTTATTTCATCTGGCCACTCACGACTATGACCTTCTTCAACCCATGTTTTTGTAGCATCAATACCAATTTTTGTACCCCATTTAGCCATTGGTGAAGAATGGTCGAGTACATCAAGTGGACCATCTACCATGACTAAATCTTGTTTTGCATCAATATTATTATAAACACGCCACCAAACTTCTTTTTCATTTTGAACATCTACATGTTCATCTACGACAATAATTAATTTGATAAACATCATTTGTCCCATGCCCCAAAGAGCGTGCATAACTTTTTTAGCCTGTTGTGGATATGTTTTCTTGATGGAAACCATTACGCAATCATGGAATACACCTTCAAGTGGGAAGTTGATATCACGAATTTCAGGAATTGCCTGCTGTAAAAGTGGTAAGAAAATACGTTCTGTAGCTTTAGCAAGATAACAATCTTCCATTGGTGGTTTTCCTACGATTGTAGCTGCATAAATTGGATTTTTACGGTGTGTAATGCAAGTAATATGGAAAACAGGATAATCATCAGCGAGTGAATAATATCCTGTATGGTCGCCAAATGGACCTTCACGGCGTGTTTCACCGATATTTACATAACCTTCTAAAACGATTTCGCTTGTTGCTGGAACTTCAACATCGACTGTTTTGCATTTTACCATTTCCACTGATTTTTTACGTAAAAAACCAGCAAAAACCATTTCATCAATATCACGTGGAAGTGGTGCAGTAGCAGAATACGTAACTACAGGGTCTGTACCAATAGCTACAGCTACTTCAATTTTATCCATACCCATTTCTTTATAAGCACGATAATTACTAGCGCCGTCTTTGTGTAAATGCCAATGCATACCAGTTGTTTGTCCATCATATTTTTGAAGGCGATACATACCAACATTGCGTTTCCCAGTTTTAGGATTGCGTGTAAAAACTAATGGCAAAGTAATGAATGGACCACCATCTTGAGGCCAGCATTTTAAAATAGGAAATTTATCTAAAGTCGGATTGTCAGTAATGACAACTTCTTGACATGGTGCTTTTTTTACATATTTAGGGAAGTTTATAGCTCTTTTAGCAGTAGGAATAATATGCAATAAGTCCATTTTATGTTGCAAAGAAATATATGGCAGTTTCAAAATTTCTCTAAGTTCATTAGGAATTTCTTCAAGGTCTTTAACACCAAAAGCAAGTGCAAGACGATCTTTACTACCAAAGGCATTCATAAGAACAGGTATATCATAACCGATGACATTTTCAAATAAAAGGGCTACATTTTTATCCCCTTCCATTTTAGATACACGGTCAGTAATTTCAGTGATTTCTAAATTGCAATCAACAGGTGTTTTTATACGTTTAAGCCAACCGCGTTGTTCTAATGCGTCAATATATTCTCGTAAGTCGTAAAAAGCCAAGAAATTCACTCCTCAATAAAATTATTTTGCACTGAATATTATAACATATTATTACTTATTTTTCTTTGCGATTAAATAAAATGAATATAGATAAAAATAAAAATAGAGTAAATCTCAATTTAAGAATTTACTCTACTTATTTATAAATTATTTTTTCATAGAAAAACGTACAATTACATAACTTATTTCGTATAAAAGTATCATTGGTATGGCAATCATACATTGAGAAAAAATATCTGGCGTTGGTGAAATAACAGCACCGATGACGAAGGTTAAAAATATTACAAGCCGTTGTTGTTTTGCTAAAAATTTAGAAGAAACAATACCGACTTTAGCAAGCAAAATAATCGCCAAAGGTAATTCGAAAATAAAACCGAATGGCAGTAAAAAGGCAATGACAAAATCAAAATATTGTTTTATTGAAAACATCGGTTGTAATTCTTGTGTACTGAAACCTATGAGAAATTTAACTGCGGCAGGTAACACAAGAAAGAAAGAAAAGGCAATGCCTGCTAAAAATAAAACAAGAGAAACAGGTACGATAATAGAAATAATATATCGTTCCATGCCGATTAAGGCAGGCAATACAAATCGCCAGATTTGATAAAGGACGATAGGCAGTGCAATTAAAAATCCGACAAATATGGCAACTTTTATATAAGTAAAAAATGCCTCTGCTGGTTGCATATAATAAAGTTTACCAGCAGGACCAGTCAAAAGATGCATTATGTCTTCAATAAAATAATAAGCAATACAACTGCCTATACCGATAGCAATAAGAGAACGGATAAGACGCTTTCTAAGTTCAGTGAGGTGAGCAATTATAGACATGCTACCATCATTTTTATTTTCTGTACTTGTTTTTTCAACTTGTGTAGTCGGAAGTGATGTAGCGGAAGAATTATCCGTAGCAGTTATATTGGCAGAGGTTTGTTCATTTATGTTTTCAGACATAATAAACTACCTCACTTTTTAGTTGCTGTTTCGTCATCTTTTTTAACTTCGTTTTTAGCTTCAATAGTTTTAGTATCATTTTCAGTAGAGGCAGAACGAAATTCGCGAATACTTTTGCCGACCGCTTTACCGATTTCTGGTAATTTACCTGGGCCGAAAATTACAAGTGCAATTACTAAAATTAAAATTAATTCAGGAATACCAATACTAGGAAACATTAAAATCACCTTTCTTATTTATATTTAAAGATAAAATTATTTACTGTTAGTTTTTGTTTCGCTATCAGTTTTAGTTTCTGCTTTTGGTTGAGCAGGTGTAGGATTAGACATTTGCATATTTTTTTGCATAAAAACGGGTGGTATTGCCGGTTGGTCAGGATTAGCAGGATTAGGTGGTGTTGGTGTAATAGCACTTTTTGTACTATCATTAACAGAATCTGAGAACTCAGAAGTTGCTTTTTTAAATTCTTGTAATCCTTTGCCAACAGCACGACCAATTTCTGGTAATTTGCCAGGGCCGAATACTACTAGACCAATGATTAAAATTAAAATAAGTTCAGGAAAACCAATTCCAAACATGTTTACTCACCTCATTATAATTAATAATCACGTTTGCCGATAAAATCAGCAATAGCATCAAATGATTTGTGTATAGAAGAAGGAAGGTCATTTGGTAAAATGGCATGAGCGCGATTTAAAAATTCTGTTACCTTGGCTTTTGCAAATTCAATACCATCAGAGTTTTTTACAATAGTAATAGCACGGTTTAAGTCTTCAGGTGTCATCTGACGATTTTCAATGATATTTTTTAGTTCTGTAGCATTTTCACTATGTTGATAAGCATAAATTACAGGTAAAGTGATAACGCCTTGTAAAATATCGTTGCCGGCTGGTTTGCCGATTTTTTTAGAGTCAGAAGTTAAATCTAAAATATCATCGACAATTTGAAATGCCATACCAATACAATAACCATATTCACGCAATGCTTTAATATTATTTTCAGATTGTTTGGCTACAATAGCTCCGAGTTCGCAACTTACGGCGATGAAATTAGCAGTTTTTTTGGCAATGCGGTCATAATAAATATCAAAAGTTTCTGGTATGCTATAACCAAAATGATTTTGCAGGATTTCTCCTTCGCAGAGGTCACAGACGATAGAAGCAAGTCGTTCTGAAATGCGTGGACCATAATCATTTTTAGCAATAGCAGTAAATGCTTTGGCAAATAAGTAGTCGCCTGTGAGTACTGCAATATTGTTGCCCCATTTAGCGTTTGCTGTAGCACTGCCACGACGGGTTGAAGCGTTATCGAGTACATCATCATGCACTAAAGAGGCAGTATGAATCATTTCAATCGCCATAGCAAGAGGCATTGCATAATTTTTATCTACATTATCATTGCTTTTCGTGGCTAGAATATATAAAGCTGGACGAATTCGTTTTCCGCCGGAACTTATGAGATGGCGACCAATATCCGTGATAAGTTCAACAGGGGATTCAACAGTTTCATACAGCAAATCTTCTAGCGATGATAAGTCTTTTTTTATAATGTAAAACATCTTATTGGTTGTTAACAAACTATATCACCTACAAATTATAAATACTAACTTAATTAAGTTTACTACAAAACCCGTCTATTCGTAAATAATGAAGATGAAAAAATTATGCAAAAGTATTTATTATGTCTTAAAATTATCTATTAGAGTAAACTTTAGGTCAAGTATTTTTGTTGGGTATGGTATAATAAAAATACATATAAGGAAGGTGTTTATCTTGAAAGAGCTGATTTTATTAGGTACGGGAAATGCTATGGTTACAAAATGTTTTAATACATGTTTTGCTATTAAACTTGATGATGAATATTTTTTAGTCGATGCAGGTGGCGGAAATGGAATATTAGCTCAGATAGAAAAAGCTAATATAGATATGTGTCATATTCATCATATGTTTGTAACACATGCACATACTGACCATGTACTCGGTGTTATTTGGGTAATTCGCAAAATTGCAACATTAATTAATCAGGGAAAATACGCAGGAAAGTTCCATATTTATTGTCATGATGTTTCTAAAAATGTGATAGAAACAATAGCTAAATTGACTTTAAAGAAAAAGGATTTAGCACAAATTAGTGAAAATATATTGTTTCATGAAGTAACAGATGGTCAACAAGTAGAAATTTTATCCATGCAAGTTATTTTCTTTGATATTTTGTCAACGAAAGCAAAGCAATTTGGTTTTTGTTTGGATTTTGAAGATGGTTCTTCGCTTTGTTGCTTGGGTGATGAGCCATATAATGAAGTTTGCAGGTTTTATGCAAAAGGTGCTGATTGGCTTTTAGCTGAAGCATTTTGTCTTTATGCTGATAGAGATATTTTTAAACCGTATGAAAAACATCACAGTACAGTAAAAGAAGCATGTGAATTGGCAGAAAAATTAAAAGTAAAGAATTTAGTATTATATCATACAGAAGATAAACATATTGAAAATCGTAAAGAATTATATACACAAGAAGGCAAGCAATATTATTATGGCAATTTGTTTGTGCCAAATGATTTAGAACGTATTAATTTAAATTAATAGTGAAAGATTTTTCAGACTTGATTTATTCATAGCGAAGTGCTATGATGTGTTTTGTAAGAAAAAAATTAATATAGATTAATATAGACAGTCTTTGGGGCAGGGTGAAATTCCTTACCGGCGGTTATAGCCCGCGAGCTTTTTGCATGATTTGGTGAAATTCCAAAGCCGACAGTATAGTCTGGATGAGAAAAGATTGGTTTTATTTATAAATGGATATTTATAAATCTAAAGAGCGTTTAAGGCTGTTATTTGCGGTTGGCATTTAACAGCTTTTATTTTTATCATCACCACTAAGACTGAGAAATTGAGGTGATAAATTGAGTTACAAAGAAAAATATATGCGTTTAGCCTTAGAATTGGCAGGAAATGCTATTGGTAGAACCTCTCCTAATCCGCTTGTAGGTGCTGTTGTAGTAAAAGATAATCGTGTAGTTGGATGTGGTTGGCATCGTAAAGCCGGTACACCTCATGCAGAAGTTCATGCACTTAGACAAGCTGGTGAACTTGCACGCGGTGCAGAAGTTTATGTTACATTAGAACCATGTTCACATTATGGAAAGACGCCACCTTGTGCTAAAGCTTTAATCGAAGCTGGTGTAAAGAAGGTCTATGCAGCTTTATTAGACCCTAATCCTAAAGTAGCGGGAAAGGGTTTTAAAATGTTAAAAGATGCTGGTATTGAGGTTGAATATGGCTTTTTAGAAAATGAAGCTAGACGACAAAATGAAGTTTTTTTGAAATGGATTGAACGTAATAAGCCATTTATTGCAATGAAAGTTGCTATGACTTTAGACGGGAAAATAGCTACAGCATCTGGGCAATCTAAATGGATAACGAATGAAACTTCGCGTGCTTATGGATATAAATTGCGTGATATATATGATGGAATTATGGTGGGCATAAATACAGTAAAAGAGGATAATCCCTCCCTTACAGCCCGAGTAGAAGGGGGCAAAAATCCAGTACGTATCATACTGGATAGTTCACTTGATATAGATTTAAATGCAAAGGTAATTACAGATAAACAAGCTCAAACTATAATAGCTACGACAGATAGGGCTGAACGTTCTAAAGTTGCTACTTTAGAAAAACAAGGCATAAAAATATTAGTTGTAGATAAGGATAAAAATAATCATGTTGATATCGCTAAACTTATAGATATACTTGGTCAGCAAAAAATATGTAGTATTCTTGTTGAAGGTGGCGGAAGTATACACGGTAGCTTGATAGAAAATCATTTAGTAGATAGAGTGTATTTCTTTATTGCACCGAAAATTGTTGGCGGAAAAAATGCTAAAAATCCAGTAATGGGTGCAGGTATATTATCTTTAAATCAGGCTGTAGAACTTTCTGAAATGGAAGTAAAACAATTAGCCGGAGATATTTTAATCACAGGAAGTGTGAAACGATAAGGAAGTGATAAAATGTTTACGGGTATAATTGAAGAAGTTGGAACAGTTCGTAATATTATAAAAGGTTCTCGTTCTATAAAATTGGCGATTACAGCACAAAAAGTATTAAAAGATATTAATTTAGGCGATAGTATTGCAGTAAATGGCGTATGTCTTACAGTTACTAATCTAGGTAAAGATGGTTTTATTGCAGATGTAATGCCAGAGTCGATGTCTAAAACGAATATGGGAAATTTAAAAGCTGGTGACAGAGTAAATTTAGAACGAGCTTTGACATTATCAAGTAGATTAGGTGGACATATTGTAAGTGGACATATTGATGGCGTAGGTGAAATCATTGATATGAAAAAAGATGATAATGCAATGCGTGTTACGCTTATCTCAAGCCCTAAAGTTATGAAATACATTGTATCAGAAGGTTCAGTAGCTCTTGATGGCGTAAGCCTTACAGTAGCCCATCTTGGTGAAAATAATTTTACTGTTTCGCTTATACCCCATACAGGACAAATAACAACATTACTTGATAAAAAAGTTGGCGATAAACTTAATATTGAAAATGATGTAGTAGGTAAATATGTAGAGCGATTATTGAATTTTTCCGCTAAAGATGAAATAAAAGAAAAAAAGCCAACATTGGATTTAAAATTCTTACGAGAAAATGGCTTTTAAGAAATGAGGTAAAAAAATGGATTTTAAATATAATACAGTCGAAGAAGCAATTGAAGCATTTAAACAAGGTCAAATGGTATTGGTGACAGATGATGAAGATAGAGAAAATGAAGGCGATTTAATCGCAGCAGCTGAAAAAGCTACGCCAGAAGTAATTAACTTTATGGCAACATATGCGAAAGGTTTAATCTGTGTACCAATGTCGGCTGAAATGATTGAAAAAGCAGGCTTAGAACAAATGGTAAGTAATAACACAGATAACCATGAAACAGCATTTACCGTATCTGTTGATGCTAAAGATACAACGACAGGTATTTCAGCATTTGAAAGAGCTAGAACAGTAAAAGTTTTAATCAGTGATGATGTAAAACCAGAAGATTTACGTCGTCCAGGTCATATGTTTCCCCTTCGTGCTGTAGAAGGTGGCGTACTTTGCCGTACTGGACATACAGAAGCAACTGTTGATTTGGCGAGATTGGCAGGCTTAAAACCGGCAGGTCTTTGTTGTGAAATCATGAAAGAAGACGGACATATGGCACGTACACCTGATTTAATTGAGTTTGCTAAAAAACATAATCTTGTATTTATTACCGTAGCACAATTGATTGCTTACCGTAAAGCTACAGAAAAAATGGTAGAAAAAATAGCAGAAGCAGATTTTCCTAATAAATTTGGTCATTTTCGTATTATGGCTTATGAAAGCAAATTAGATGGTAAATGTCATTTGGCTATTGTTAAAGGCGATGTACGTGGCAAAAAAAATGTGTTAGTACGCGTTCATTCAGAATGTTTGACAGGTGATGTACTCGGTTCTATGCGTTGCGATTGTGGCGACCAACTTCATCTTGCTATGCAAAAAATAGAAGAAGCAGGAGAAGGTGTATTGTTATATTTGCGTCAAGAAGGAAGAGGTATAGGGCTTGCTAATAAAATTAGAGCGTATGCTTTGCAAGACCAGGGCAAAGATACGATTGAAGCTAATATATCATTAGGCTTTGCTCCAGATTTACGTGAATATGGTATTGGAGCGCAAATTTTAGAAGATTTAGGTCTTACAAGTATTCGTCTTTTAACAAATAATCCAGCCAAAAGAGCTGGGCTTGAAGGTTTTGGCTTGAAAATTGTAGAACGTGTACCGCTAGAAATTCCAGCTAATAAATATGATGCGAAATATTTAAAAGTAAAAAAAGAAAAGATGGGACATCTTTTAAAATAGATTAAAATAGATTTTTGAAAGGGGATTTTTTAATGGCTAATGTTTTTGAAGGATATTTAACGGGTAAGGATTTAAAAATTGGTATCGTAGTAGCTCGTTTTAATGAATTTATTACTAATAAATTATTAGGTGGTGCAATTGATACATTGCGTCGTCATGAAGCTAATGAAGAAAATATTGATGTAGCATGGGTGCCAGGTGCTTTTGAAATTCCATTGGTAGCAAAAAAAATGGCTAAAAGTGGTAAATATGATGCCGTTATTTGTTTAGGTGCTGTTATTCGTGGTTCGACGAGTCATTATGATTATGTATGTAATGAAGTTTCTAAAGGCGTAGCACAAGTAGGTATGCAAACTGGTGTACCAACAATATTTGGCGTAGTTACAACAGAAAATATCGAACAAGCTATTGAACGAGCTGGCACAAAAGCTGGCAATAAAGGCAGTGATGCTGCTATGGCTGCAATGGAAATGGCAAGTCTTTTGAAGAAAATTTAATATTGTAGATATCTAAAAGAGCGAGAAATATTTATCTATAAGATAAATGTTTTTCGCTTTTTATAGTATAATAGGTATTATAAATTAAGATAGAGGTAGGAGAGATTTAGATGAAAATTTTAGTTGATTATGCAGATGTTAATGCTATTAAAAAAATGTATGAATATTATCCTGTAGATGGTGTAACAACAAATCCATCTATTTTGAAAAAAGCAGGCAAAAATCCATATGATGTGCTTTTAGAAATTAGAAAATTTATAGGCAAAGATGCACAACTACATGCTCAGGTTATTTCAAGAAAAGCAGAAGATATGGTAAGTGAAGCTCATAAAATGTTGGAAATTCTTGGTAAAAACACATTTATAAAAGTGCCAGTAGTGCCAGAAGGTTTAAAGGCAATAAAAATTCTAGCAAATGAAGGTGTGAATGTAACAGGGACAGCTATTTATAATCAAATGCAAGGATTTTTAGCTGGTAAAGCTGGGGCAAAATATGTAGCACCATATGTAAATCGTATTGATAATCTCGGTAGTAATGGTATTCAAGTAGCAAAAGATATTCATGATATGCTAAAAAATGCAGGTCTTACAACGCAAGTTTTAGCAGCAAGTTTTAAAAATTCTCAGCAAGTATTAGAACTTGCTAAATATGGTATAGGCGCAAGTACAATCGCTCCAGATGTAATCGAAGGATTAATTAAAGTTGATGCTGCAAGATGTGCTGTAGATGTATTCATCAACGATTTTGAAAGTTTATGCGGTAAGAATAAGACAATGGAAAGTGATGATTTGATGAAATAATATTTAGTAGTAGAGAAGATAAAGATTTCCTAATTAGGATTTCTGTATCTTTTTTTATTGTAAACTGGCAAAAAAATGATACAATAAATTTATAATTAATTAGTAAAGGAGAGTTTTTATGAAAATTGGTATTATAAGTGATACACATGGCTGTCATGAACGTTGGTCTTTAGCATATGATAAATATTTCAAAGATGCAGATATGATTATTCATGCAGGGGATGTGCTTTATCATGGACCGCGTAATCCGATGCTTTCTGATTATAATCCAGCGAAATTGGCAGAAAAAATAAATGCGTGTCCAATGCCAGTTGTTATCTGTCGTGGTAATTGTGATAGTGAAGTTGATACGCTTGTTTTAGATATGCCAATACAAGCTCCATATACGTATGTAATAGCTGAAGGATTGAAAATTGTCACAACGCATGGTCATTATGTAGAAACAGATGAAGATAAAGACAAGATGGCAAAAGCCTTGAAAGCTGATTTATTTATTTCAGGACATGTTCATATTAATGTATTAGAAAAAAGAGGTAATACAGTATTTTTAAATCCTGGTTCACCATCACTTAGTAAAAGAGAAGATGGTAGAGCAACAATAGCTATTTTGGAAGATAAAAAAATCAGTATCATAGATATTGATACTGATGAAGTAATTATGTCTTTGACATTGTAAAAAGAATTGCTATAATAATTGAGGATATGACAAACATATCCTCGATTTTTTAGTTAATTTGAAAATTGAAGGAATTGGTAGAAAAGTATGTTCAATATTAGAGAAAACAGAACGTTACGACGTTTGGATTGGCCATTGGCTCTTGCTGTAATTGGTATATTGATTGTCGGTCTTATAACGATTGCTAGTGCAACGCATGTAAATACGTCGAGTGAAGATAGGTATTGGTATTTACAAAGACAAGGAATGTTTGCACTAGGAGGTCTTATTTGGGCTTTTATGATAGTGAATTTTTTTGATTATCGAGCTTTAAAGCATTGGGGCAAAAAAATTTATATTTTTAACTTGATAATGCTTTTAGCAGTAATGTTTTTTGGTCATTCAGCGCTTGGAGCGCAACGTTGGATTATGATAGGACCTATCAGTATTCAGCCATCAGAGTTTTCTAAAGTAATTATGATTATCTCTTTGGCAGCATTACTGGAAAGTAGAGTTGGTCATTTAAAAAAATGGCGTGAGGTTATACCTGTAGCTTTATTTGTACTTGTGCCGTTTTTGCTTGTTGCTAAACAGCCAGACCTTGGAACAGGTCTTGTATTTTTAGCGATATTTCTTGGCATGATATTTGTTGCTGGTATAAGTATGAAAATTTTAGGTATTGTTTTTGGGGCATTTTTGGCGTTATTGCCGATAATATGGCAATTTCTACATGATTATCAAAAAATGCGTATTATGGTATTCATTGACCCGAATGTAGACCCACTCGGTTCAGGCTATCATATAATTCAATCTAAAATTGCCATTGGTTCTGGTATGTTTTTTGGAAAAGGTTTGTTTGGCGGAACTCAAAGTCAGCTTAATTTTTTACCTGAAAATCATACTGACTTTATTTTTGCTGTAGTTGGTGAAGAATTCGGCTTTATTGGAGCGGCGTTTTTATTGTGTTTGTATCTTACTATATTATGGCGAGGTATTAAAATTGCTCGTGAATGTAAAGATACTTTTGGTATGCTCTTGGCAGCAGGAATAACATCTATGCTTGGTTTCCATGTGCTTGTTAATGTAGGAATGACTATGGGTGTTATGCCAGTTACTGGTATTCCGCTTCCACTTATGAGTTATGGCGTAAGTTCGTTACTTACAAATATAACTTGTTTGGGTTTATTGATGAACATTCATATGAAACAGCTGACATTGCATTTTTAATTGCATTTTTAGATAAAATAAGTCGGTGATGTAGTAAAATCTTCACCGTATGATTGAATAGGATTAAAACAAAGATTGTATAGTTCTGTGGCATACGTATCTATTGATAGCATTTTTTCAAGCGTCGTCAAATTTTCTTGGCGACGTTTTTTACTGTCTAAATAAGATGTAGTCTTGGTTATAATTGGAATGGAAGATTTTTGCTTTAAAAGACGTAAAATATGTTTGCCTTTATCGTTGAAAGCGAGTACACGAGCGTATAATACTCCATCTTTATCAAAGTAATTCATTTGTTGTTTAGTTAAATCTAATAAGATATATAAAAGCATTCTTTGTAATTTTGTTAAAGGGTAGCGTTTGGATTTTAGATTGTCTAAAAAAGCTATGTTATTTTTTGCTTGAGTAGAAGCTTTTATTAATTTATATTCTAATCCTTCATTTATAGAATAGATTTTTTGTATATCTGTAAACTTACAAAGACGCAATTTCATTAATAATGGTAAAAATAAATTATTTTCATTTGGTAGTTGTTTGTCGATATATATTTTTTTTAGTATGGAAAAAGTTTTTGGCGGAACAACTTGTTTAAGCTCAGAAAAATTGATATTATCTTTATAAAGATAATGTCTAATGGCAGTGCCACTAGCAAAATTATTTTGATAGTTTAGGTCATTATGTTGAGCTTTAACACGTTGTATAATGTCAATATTGAAAGTAGCATGTAGTTTTTGTATTGCTTTTAAGTATTCAATTCCTAAAATAGTATTGGGAGCTTTTAAAATAGTTTCATTAATATTAGTGATTTGGCTTAAAGCTTTACTGACAGAAGAAGCGTAAGATTGTCCTTGTGTAATATATTTTTGAAACAGTGTAGTAAATTCTGGTTTAAAAAAACTTTGAGCAATATGGATAAGTTCATTTTTATCGGTATATTCACTACCGAAACAGATATTGTCAACGCAATTTAATTTCTGCAATAAATTAACGCCACCAAAAGCAAAATGTTCGGCACTGCGTACGGCAAAGACAAAGGGAAGTTCAATAACCAAATCGATACCACCAGCTATGGCGAGATTGGCACGTTGCCATTTATTTAAGATTGCTATTTCGCCACGTTGTGTGAAATTGCCACTCATTACAGCGATGAAATGGACATCAGGGTGATTTTCTCGATGTTTTTTTATTAAGTATTTATGTCCATTGTGAAAGGGATTGTATTCGCTAATAATACCTGTTATTTGCATGGATATTTCTCCTTAAAATATTTGTTTGAAAAATATTTTAGCATATTAATAAAATTTTTCCTAAAAAATTACTATGTTTGTTTGACAAAATATAAGGCTACGGCTATAATGGATTGAGGTTGATTTTAATGATGAAAATAAATGTATCGGAAATAGCTGAAAGAATTGGTTATGAAATGGCTTTTAGTTTTGAAGCCAAGCCCGAAAACATAGGACGGCTTATAGATGATTGTGAGCTTGTAAGTCCCATCATAGTCAAAGGAACCGCTGTAAATACGGGAACTTGTTTTCGTTTAAAAGGTGATATTGCTTGCATGTTAAAATGTGTATGTGATAGATGTTTGGAAAGGTATCAACTTGAGGGTGATTATGAGTTCGCAGAAGAATTTACACATGATAAAGAACTTGCTGAAACTGAAGATATGAATTGTTTTGACGGCGATATTATTGATATCGGCGATTTAGTGCGCGATATTATAATTTCTGCTCAGCCGACAAAGCATTTATGTAGTGAAAATTGCAAGGGACTTTGTAGTGTATGCGGTGCTAATTTAAATAAAACCGAGTGTGGCTGTAACAGGGAAAGTATTGACCCAAGACTTGCAGCTTTGCAGGAATTATTAAAGAAAAACAAGTAAAAGCAAGTTTGCTTTTTAAGTCTTTTATTTTGTTAAGGAGGTGTGTAGTTAATGGCAGTACCTAAGCGTAAAATGTCAAAAGCTCGTCGTGACAGACGTCGTGCTAATTGGAAATTAGAAGCTCCTGGTTATGTTGCATGCCCACAGTGTCATGAACCAAAAATGCCTCATCATGTTTGCACTGAATGTGGTTATTATGATGGTAAAGAAGTTATCGCATCTGAAGAATAATTTTTTGGAGCGAATATGTATGCTCTCTTTATAGATATGGTTTAAAATTAAGTAACATTATCTATAAAGAGAGCATATTTTATTTTATAGAGAAAATTTTACTTGCCAATTAAAAAAAAAGTTTGTATAATAACCAGTTGTAATTAGTTTTATTATCTGGTACTAAAAGTTGGTGTAAAGGATGATACGTGAAAAAAAGCGAATTAGACAAAGTCTATTAATAGATTATATGAAGACGAAGCCTTTTTTTACAGATGAGGACTTAGCAAAACTTTTGAATGTTAGTATACAGACTATCAGGTTAGACCGTTTGGAACTTGGTATTCCAGAGCTTCGAGAGAGAATTAAAAAATTGGCAGAAGCTACACAAAAGAAAGTTAAATCTATTAGTAGCAGAGAAGTTTCTGGGGAACTTTTAAATTTAGAATTGGGTAAATCAGGTATTTCCCTACTTAATGTTACAGAAGATATGCTTTTTGAAAAATCTAGAGTGGCTAAAGGCGAATATATGTTCGCACAGGCAAATTCTCTAGCATTGGCACTCATTGATGCTCCAATGGCAATAACTGGTGTAGCCAATATAAAATATAAAGCCCCAGTACATCTTGGCGATAAATTAGTCGCTAAGGCTGAATTAAAACACAGACGAGGTAATAAATATTTTGTCTGGGTAAAAATCAAAAATGGTACTAAAGAAGTTTTTCGTGCAAAATTTATTTTAGTCTCATTGGAAAGTAACGGAGGACCGGAGGTATGAAAATTGCAGTAGATGCTATGGGCGGAGATTTTGCACCTGAGCAAATAGTTAAAGGTGCAGCATGGGCCGTTAACCGCTATGATTGTGAAATTGTACTAGTCGGTGATAGAACTCAAATACAGGCACAACTGGATACTTATTATCCAGAATGGAAAACCAGCAGAGACAGTAAAATAACTATTCATCATGCTAGTGATGTAATTGGCATGGATGAACATCCAGGTGTTGCAGTACGTCGTAAAAAAGATTCTTCAATTGTCGTTGCGACACGTTTAGTAAAAGAAGGCTATTGCGATGCAGTGCTTTCAGCAGGAAATACAGGAGCAACAGCGGCTTCAGCTTTGTTTATTTTAGGTCGCATAAAAGGTATAGATAGACCGACGATAGCTACTCCTATACCGACTGCAAAGGGTAGAGCTACTTTATTGTTAGACTCTGGTGCTAATGTGGATTGCAAGCCTAAGCATTTATCGCAAAGTGCACTCATGGGTTCTATATATGCTAAATGTGTATTAGGTAAACAAAACCCCACAGTCGGTCTTTTAAATATTGGTGAAGAAGATACCAAAGGAAATGAGCAGGCACAACACACATATCCTGTTTTGAAAGCAATGAAAACGATTAATTTCAAAGGCAATGCAGAAGGTCGTGATATTCCAAGTGGAAATTTCGATGTAGTTGTCTGTGATGGTTTTGTCGGCAATATTGTTTTGAAATTTGCTGAAGGCTTAGCTAAAACTTTAGTTAAAATGGCGAAAGAAGCTGTACAAAATGGTGGCTTCATGGCAAAACTCGGTGCATGTTTATTGATGCCAGCATTGAAAAAATTAGGCAAAGAAATAGACGTTACTGAATACGGTGGAGCGCCTTTACTAGGGGTTAATGGTTGTTGTATAATATCTCATGGTAGTTCTAATGCTAAGTCTATTTGTAATGCAATAAGACAGGCTTGTGAGTATGTAAAAAATGATGTATTAACTCAAATTAGAGATAATATAGATAAGGAGGAAGTTCTAAGCCATGACACTGAAATTAAATAGTGCAGGCATTCTGGGCCTAGGTTATTATGTTCCAGAGAAAATCCTTACTAATGCAGATATTGAAAAATTGGTGGATACCAATGATGAGTGGATTACAGAACGTACTGGTATTAAAGAAAGACGTATTTGCGCACCTGAGCAAGCAACATCTGACTTGGCTTTAATAGCAGCACAAAGAGCGTTAAAAGATGCTAATGTTTCAGCAGAAGAGCTTGATATGATTATTGTTGCTACAATTTCTGCTGATAACAATACACCATCGACAGCTTGCATTTTACAGGAAAAAATGGGAGCTGTGAATGCAGCAGCATTTGATTTATCGGCTGCTTGTTCTGGATTTGTATATGGTTCAGCAATTGCTTCCCAATTTATAGAAACAGGAGTATATAAAAAAGTATTAGTAGTAGGTGCTGAGACTTTATCAAAATTTGTTAATTGGGAAGATAGAAATACTTGTATTATCTTTGCAGATGGTGCAGGTGCTGCCGTTTTTGGTGTAGTAGAAGACGGTTATGGCGTACTTTCTTTCGACCTTGGTGCAGATGGTTCTGGCGCTGAAACTATTGAGATTCCTGGTGGCGGAAGTCGACATCCAGTTGACCAAGAATCAATTGATAATCATATGCATTATCTGCATATGAATGGTAAGGAAACTTTCCGTTTTGCTGTAAAAATTATGGGTTCTACGGTTATAAAATCCTTGGAAAGAGCAGGCTTAACAAAGGAAGATATTGATTATTTGATACCACATCAAGCTAATATTAGAATTATTCAATCAGCGGCTAAAAGATTACATCTTCCTATGGAAAAAGTTTTTGTCAATGTTGAAAAATACGGCAATACTTCAGCTGCTTCAATCCCTATTGCAATGGCAGAAGCTGAGCAACAAGGAAAATTGAAAAAAGGTGAAATAATAGCTCTTTCTGGTTTTGGTGCAGGTCTTACATGGGCATCCTGTATTATGAAATGGGCTAAGGAGGGCTAATATATGTTTGAAAACAATCCTATCTGTAAATTATTAAATATTAAGTATCCGATTTTTCAAGGTGGTATGGCTTGGCTTGGCACGGCTGAACTTGCTTCGGCTGTATCTAATGCTGGTGGTCTTGGAATTATCGGGGCTGGGCATATGCCTCCTGATATATTAAGAACCGAAATACAAAAAGTAAAACAATGGACTGATAAGCCGTTTGGCGTAAATATAATGCTTATGTCTCCGTTTGTGAAGGAAGTTATGCAGGTAGTCGTTGATGAACGAGTACCGGTTATAACAACAGGCGCAGGCAATCCTGGTGAATACATTCCAGCACTTAAAGAAATTGGTAGTAAAGTAATTCCAGTAGTAGCTTCTGTAGCACTGGCTAAACGTCTTGTGCGCACTGGAATAGATGCTGTTATTGCTGAAGGTACTGAAAGTGGTGGTCATGTAGGTGAAATTACTACAATGGCACTTGTACCGCAGGTAGTGGATGCTATAGACATTCCAGTTATTGCTGCTGGTGGTATTGGCGATAGCCGAGGCGTAGTAGCAGCATTTGCTCTTGGAGCATGCGGTGTACAGATGGGCTCTCGTTTTGTTGTTTCTGAAGAATGTATTGCACATGAAAATTACAAGAAAATGGTAATAAAAGCAAAAGACCGTTCTACTGTTGTAACAGGTCGTTCTACAGGTCATCCTGTACGCGTTATTGCCAATAAATTAACTCGTAAATTTGATGAAATGGAAAAAGCAAATGCACCGATTGAAGAAATTGAAAAACTTGGTGCAGGTGGATTAAATCTTGCAGCTAGAAAAGGCGATGTAGAAATGGGTTCTGTTATGATTGGTCAAATTTGTGGTATGTTCAATGAAGTAAAACCAGTTAAGCAGATTATTGATGAAATTGTAAGTGGTCTTCCAACTACATTGCAAAAAGCAGAAAATACATGTAAGTAATAAATAATTTATTTGAATATGGAAGGGTGATTAGATGGGTAAACTTGCATTTTTATTCCCAGGTCAGGGCTCTCAGGTTGTTGGAATGGGCAAGGATTTTTACGATAAATACGATATCGCAAAAAAACTATTTAAAGAAGCTGATGAAGCATTAGGATATTCTATCATGGATATGTGCTTCAATGGTCCTGCTGAAGATTTAAAGCTTACAGCTAATACACAACCAGCTATTTTAACAATGAGTGTAATCTGTAATGAACTTTTAAAAGAAAATGGTATCACTCCGGAAATTGTTGGCGGACATAGTTTAGGTGAATATTCTGCACTTGTGGTAGCTGGTTCATTAAAATTTACTGATGCTGTATATCTTGTGCATAAACGTGGTATGTATATGCAAGAAGCAGTACCAGTAGGTGAAGGTGGCATGGCTGCTGTTATTGGGCTTGACCGTGATAAAATTGTTGAAATTTGCGCAGAAGTAACATCTTCTACAGCTTTGGTGCAGGCTGTAAACTTTAATTGTCCTGGACAGATTGTTATTGCAGGTACAGCTAAAGGTGTAGAAAAAGCTAGTGAAGAAATGACAAAAGCTGGCGCTAAGAAATGTGTTATTTTGCCAGTTAGTGCTCCATTCCATAGTAAATTAATGGAATCTGCTGCTGAAAAACTCGCAGTAGAACTTGATAAAGTAGTAGTAAGTGATGCAACTATTCCTGTTGTAACAAATGTAACAGCAAAAGCACTTACAAAAGCAGAAGATATTAAAGTTAGCCTTGTAAAACAAGCTGCAAGTCCTGTAAAATGGGAAGACTGTGTTGCAACAATGAAAGAATTTGGTGCAGATACTTATGTAGAAGTAGGTCCAGGCAAAGTTTTATGTGGTTTTAACAAACGAATTGACCGCAAACTTAAATCTTTAAACGTAGAAAATATCGAAAGTCTTGAAAAAACTCTTGACTATTTCAAGGAGGTTCGATAATATGCTTTTAGATGGTAAGATTGCGTTAGTAACTGGAGCAAGTAGAGGTATTGGTAGAGCAGTTGCTATTGAGCTTGCCAAAGAAGGCGCTACAGTTGCTATAAATTATGCCGGAAATAAAACTGCTGCTGAAGAAGTACAAAATATAATAATTGAAATGGGCGGCAAAGCAATGATTATTCAAGCTGATGTCAGTGATGAAAATTCGGCAACAAAAATGGTTGAAGAAGTAATCGCTCAATTCGGCGGAATTGATATTCTAGTAAATAATGCAGGTATTACGCGTGATAGTTTATTTATCCGTATGAAGGAAGAGGACTGGAACGCTGTTATCAATACAAATTTAACAGGTATTTTCAACTGTACAAAAGTTGCAGCAAAATACATGATGAAGAAACGTTCTGGTAGAATAATCAATATGTCTTCTGTATCCGGTATCATGGGCAATGCCGGTCAGACGAATTATGCAGCTGCCAAAGCTGGCGTAATTGGTTTTACAAAATCTTTAGCTCGCGAAATGGCTAGTCGTGGTATTACTGTAAATGCAGTAGCACCTGGATTTATCGCAACAGACATGACAGCAGCTATGCCAGAAAAAGCTCAAGAACATGTTTTGAGTGCTATACCTCTTGGTAAGATGGGTAAACCAGAAGATATAGCTAATGCAGTTTTATTCTTAGCATCTGATAGGGCTTCATATATTACAGGCCAAGTTATTCACGTAGATGGTGGAATGGTAATGTAATATTGCAGTAATAATGAGGTTATTCTGAGGAGGAGGTGACAAAAATGTCTACTTTTGAAAAAGTAAGAGATATCGTGGTTGAACAGTTAGGTGTTGAAGCAGATGAAATCAATATTGATTCCACATTCATTGACGATTTAGGTGCAGACTCTCTTGACATTGTAGAATTAATCATGGCTTTTGAAGAAGAATTCGGTATCGAAATTCCAGATGAAGCTGCTGAAAAAATTAAAACTGTTCAGGATGTTGTAACCTATATAGACCAGCACAAATAATTTTAGCGTTTATTTAGAAAGTCCCGTGGAATTATTTTCACGGGACTTTCTAAAGATAGTACAAATGAGCGGATTGGAGGAGTTATTTTGAAACTTCCAGAACTGAAAATTGGCAATAGAATTGCAAAAGTACCAATTATTCAAGGTGGTATGGCTGTACGTTTATCTACGGCACGACTGGCTGCTGCCGTCGCAAATGAAGGCGGTATTGGATTGATTGCTGCATCTGGCATGCCGACTGATGAATTAAGGTATGAAATTCGCTTGGCGCGCTCTTTAACGTCTGGAATTATTGGTATTAATATCATGGTTGCAGCTAGAGGATTTAGTGAAGTTGTAAAAACTGCTATTGAAGAAGGTATTGACCTTGTAGTAGCTGGTGCAGGATTTTCCCGCGATATGTTTGGTCTTGGAAAAGAATCTGGTACGCCAATAGTACCGATCGTTTCATCTGTTAAATTAGCGAAAATATCCCAACGTCTTGGCGCTACTGCGATAGTTGTAGAAGGAAAAGAAGCTGGAGGCCATTTGGGTACTACTTCTTCTATACGTGAGTTAATTCCTGCTATCACTAAGGCAGTAGATATTCCTGTTGTTGCAGCAGGTGGTGTACTTACAGGTCAAGACATTGTTGATCTTATAAAGATGGGCGCAAACGGTGTGCAAATGGGCTCACGTTTTGCTGCCAGTGAAGAATCTAATGCCGCTCCGGCGCTTAAGAAATTTTACTTAAATTCACAGCCAGACGACATTGTAGTTATACATTCCCCGGTAGGTCTTCCAGGACGAGCTGTAAGAAATCCTTTTGCGGATAGAATTATGGCAGGTCCGGTTCCACCGAAAACTTGCAAAGCATGTCTTAAAAATTGCAAGCATAATTTCTGCATAATAGATGCTTTAATTCGTGCAGAACAAGGTGATGTGGAAACGGGTTTGGTATTTACAGGCGAATATATACACAGAATCAAAGAAATATTGCCGGTTAAAGAAATTATTTCTCGTCTGAAAACTGAAATTGCGGCAATAGACTAAATGAGAGGTGTTTGTTTTGACAAATAGAGTAGTTATTACTGGGTTAGGAGCGATTTCTCCTATCGGTATTGGTAAAGACGCTTTTTGGCAGGGCTTAATTGCAGGTAAAAGCGGTGTGGATAAAATCACTCATTTTGATGCCAGTGATTTTAAAGTTCAGATTGCGGCAGAGGTAAAAGACTTTAATGCGGCTGATTTTATTGATAGAAAAGAAGCAAGACGCATGGATAGATATACTCAATTTGCTATTGCAGCTACTAAACTTGCTTTTGAAGATGCTAAAATGGATTTGTCCAAAGAAGATAAAGAACGTATCGGCGTATTTATTGGCAGTGGTATTGGTGGTATTGAAACATTACATGACCAATATAAAGTTATCTTTGAAAAAGGGCCAGCTCGTGTTAGTCCGTTTTGCGTGCCAATGATGATTAGTAATATGGCTGCTGGTATGACTTCGGTTACTTTTGGCTTACAAGGTCCTAGCATTTGCCCTGTATCCGCTTGTGCAACAGGTACAAATGCAATTGGTGATGCTATGCGTGTAATTCAGCGTGGTGAAGCAGATGTTATGGTAGCAGGTGGTACAGAAGCATGTATTTCTCCGCTTCCAGTAGCTGGCTTTGCTTCTATGAAAGCTCTTTGCACAGATATGAATGATAATCCACAAAAAGCATCTCGTCCATTTGATAAAAATCGTAGTGGTTTTATTATGGGTGAAGGTTCAGGTATTGTCATTTTAGAAAGTTATGAACATGCAGTAGCTCGTGGTGCTGAAATTTATGCAGAACTTGCAGGTTATGCAATGACTTCAGACGCATACCATATGACAAGTCCAGACCCTGAAGCTAAACAACCAGCTCGTTGCTTTAAAAATGTTGTTAAAGACGCTGGTCTTGAAATGACAGATGTGGATTATATCAATGCACACGGTACATCTACTCAACTTAATGAAAAAACAGAAACGAATGCAATTAAACTTGCTTTTGGTGACCATGCTTATAAATTGGCAATTAGTTCTAACAAATCTATGATTGGTCATCTTCTCGGTGCTGCTGGCGGTATTGAATGTATTGCTACTGCTTTGACAGTGAAAAACGATATTATTCCACCTACAATCAATTATGAAACTCCAGATGAAGAATTAGATTTGGATTATGTACCAAATGTAGCAAGAAAACAGATTGTAAACGTAGCTATGTCTAATTCCTTAGGTTTTGGTGGACATAATGCTACAATTCTTTTAAAGAAAATTAAATAAGGTCTTGTAAATGGAATTATCACAGGAACGCAAAGCAAAATTATTCGCGTTAGAAAGTGTTTTGGGTGTAAAATTTAATAATATCGCTTTGTTAAATCAAGCATTAACACATACATCATATGCTAATGAATTTAAAGGTTCAATTTCACATAATGAACGTTTAGAATTTTTAGGTGATGCTGTGTTGGAATTGGCTTCCAGTACGTATTTATTTAAGCATTTTAAGCAGATGCCAGAAGGTGAACTTACAAAAGCTAGAGCTTCGGTCGTATGTGAAACTAGTTTAGCTAAATTGGCAAGAAAACTTCAGGTAGGCGATTATCTATTGCTTGGCAAAGGTGAACGATTAACAGGAGGAGAAAATCGTCCGTCTATTTTAGCAGATGCTTTTGAATCAATTATTGGTGCTATTTATATAGATCAAGGTTGGAATACGGCATATAATTATGTATTAAATAAACTTAATGAAGAATTTATTGCTGTAGAACATGGTTATAATTTAAAAGATTATAAGACTATTTTACAGGAAGTTGTGCAGGGAAAAGGTCAACAAGTAGAATATAAGATGATATCTGAACAAGGACCTGACCATGCTAAAGTATTTGAATTTGCCGTGAAAGTTAATGGAAATATTGATGGTATAGGTAAAGGTACGACTAAAAAAGAAGCAGAACAACATGCAGCTTTTGAAGCGTTAAAAAAATACGGCATAGAAAATAATGAATTGAAATAACAGGAGGAGTAATCTTCCTGTTATTTTTTTAGTTGATGGAAGAATTAAAAACAGGTATTATAGGGACAGCAAAAACCGTTGTAAATGAACGAAATACGGCTAAAATGATGAAAAGTGTCGCACTTGGATTGACAATTCATCAATTAAAAAAGATGATAGGTGTAGATATGCTTATCATCTTTTGGGATTTTATATTAATAAATAGTTTTATCTTGTTTTTGAGCAAAAGCATTAAATGTGTTTATAGTAATATCACGGTCTTGTTGATTAAAATCTAAAATATTTGCATCAGTACAATTGTTTTCAATGAATTTATAAATGAAATCATCACGAAAACCAATATCAGCCGCATCTTTTGCGGTATTACCATAATAAACTTTTTTGATATTTGCCCAAATAATGGCAGATAAGCACATAGGGCAAGGATAGCAAGAAGTATATAAAATGCAACCAGTTAAATCATGAGTATTTAAATTTTTACAAGCATCACGAATTGCTTCAATTTCGGCATGACAAGTTGGGTCGTGATTAATGAGTACACGATTGTGTCCTTTACCAATGATTTTATCGTCTTTAATTACAACAGCACCAAATGGCCCACCCTCATTTGTCTGTAGGTTGCTGTCAGCTTCAGCAGTAGCAACAGCCATGAATTCTTGTTTGTACATGAAATCGCTCCTTTTATAAATTTAATTTTAGCATGAATATTATAACATAATGCGTTGACACATAGTAATATATACTATTATAATAATGCAGGTTTATAATTTTATAGTTTTAGAAAGTGAGGCTGTTATGAGAAAATTTTATGATGTAGAAGAAAAAGTTCCTCTTTTGCAAGCTATACCGCTTAGTTTACAGCATTTGTTTGCCATGTTCGGCTCAACTGTGCTAGTACCTTTTTTGTTGCATGTAAATCCAGCAACAGCGTTATTTATGAATGGTATTGGTACAATTTTGTATTTGATTATCTGTAAAGGTAAATTGCCAGCATATTTAGGTTCTAGTTTTGCGTTTATTTCTCCTGTGCTTGCAGTTTTAGCAACAAGTGGCATGAGTTATGGTGATGCACAGGGTGGCTTTATTGCTTTTGGTATATCATTTATTATTTTATCTTTTATAGTAGGCAAAGTTGGCACAAATTGGATAGATGTAATTTTGCCTCCAGCTGCTATGGGTGCTGTAGTTGCTGTTATTGGTTTAGAACTTGCTCCATTAGCGCTTGATATGTCCGGTTTTGTAAGTAATACTATGGAAACGCAGGGAATACCGAATGAACTTGCTATGATTACATCAGTATTTACATTAGGTGTAGCAATACTTGCTTCTGTAATCGGTAGAGGTTTTTTGAGTGTAATTCCTGTATTAATTGGAGTAGTAGCGGGTTATATCATGGCATTATGTCTTGGTATTGTCGATTTATCTGCTGTAGAAAGTGCATCATGGGTACAAATTCCTACATTTTATGAACCTAGCTTCAACCCACATGCTATTATGATTATTATGCCAGCTTTATTTGTTGTATTTGCTGAACATATTGGTCATGTAGTAGTTACAAGTAGTATTGTAAACCGTGATTTAATAAAAAATCCTGGACTTAATCGTTCTTTATTTGCCGATGGTATCTCAAATGTAATTTCTGGCTTTGTCGGTTCCACGCCAAATACTACCTATGGAGAAAATATGGGTGTTATGGCAATTACGCGTGTATATAGTGTTTGGGTAATAGGTGGAGCTGCTGTTTTTGCTATTTTATTTTCTTTTATTGGTAAGATTGCAGCACTTATTCATTCTATTCCAGTACCTGTTATGGGTGGAATTAGTGTGCTTTTATTCGGTGTAATCGCTTGTTCTGGTATTCGTATGTTGATTGAAAAGAAAGTTGATTATACAAAAACTAAAAATATGATACTTACTGCCGTAACCATGATTAGCGGTCTTAGTGGAGCAGCTGTAAATATTGGTCCTGTACAACTAAAAGGTATGGGGCTTGCTGTTGTATGTGGTATGATTATAAGTATTGTATTTTATATTTTTGCTAAACTTGGTTTAGATAATAAAGAATAAGAAATGAAAAAGTATAAGCTTATTTTTAATATGTAATGTTGTAGCAGGTCAAAAAGCTCTAGGAAATTATAATGGTTCTTTGTCAAATGTTGGGGGTAACATAGATAGGTAGAATTTTACCTATCTTTTTATTTTTTTGAAGCATAAGTATCATTCCTTTCTAAGGTGTTTTTGAGCAATTATATTTTACC
>C._urophasianus_2_cecum__coassemble_73_pt1 | contig 29373 bp, 25 predicted proteins | sample C__urophasianus_2_cecum__metabat2_low_PE_006 | metagenome-assembled genome bin C | reverse complement strand
GTATTCAAAAACAACACTTGTTACTGTTAAACAATATACGGTCGATTTCATCACCAAATAATTCTATAGATTCAAAAACAACACTTGTTACTGTTAAACTTTAGTGCCGTCTTGAAACTCCTTAATGAATTGACTATTCAAAAACAACACTTGTTACTGTTAAACTAATGTATAATGTACTTGTTAAGGGCTATTTTGCAAATTCAAAAACAACACTTGTTACTGTTAAACCTGGAAAAGGCAAGCAAATACTGGTTAGTGGAGGTCATTCAAAAACAACACTTGTTACTGTTAAACTTTTCATATTCGCTAGTTATTTTGTCTCTTACCATAATTCAAAAACAACACTTGTTACTGTTAAACAAATACCTTCCTCTTAGTTTTATACTGCCTTTGCAAATTCAAAAACAACACTTGTTACTGTTAAACCAACGCAGTTATAACCTTTATGTTTTATATTATACGCTAAAATCCTTGATTTGACAAGTATTTTGAGATTTTTTACCAGGCGGAATAGAATTATTTTCTATAGTGAATAAAAATGCTATTTAACCTTTATTTATAGGCTTTGGAAGACTTTTATCAAATTTTCCACTTGGTAAATTTATGGTCTATATGGATAAATATTTTATAGTTTTGTTTAATGAAAAAGCAGGCATTTAAGCCTGCTTTTTGTGTTGATTTTTATTTTACGCCAAGTGTTACTTTTTCGCCGTTAATATTCCATTCTTTAACAAAACCATCCATAGTATCGTAAATGAGATTGTCAGCTAAAGTAATTTTCTTAATTGTATCGGCATTATCTTGCATATATTTAGCAATTTTGTCATTACCTTGTGCAAATACAGTAATACGATCAGTTACTTCAAAGCCATTTTCTTTGCGCATTGTTTGCACTTTACTGATGATTTCACGTACGAAACCTTCTTCAATAAGTTCTGGAGTTAATACTGTTGAAATAGCTACTGTTACACCATTGTCACGTTGAGCTACGAAACCTTCTGTTTGTGTCATTTTTACATCTAAATCTTCTGGAACAAGTATTATTTCACCAGAGGAAAGATTAAGTTTCAAGCATTTGTTTTTATCGAGTTCTGCTTTTGCTTCATGACCATTTAATTTAGCAAGTGTTGCGACAATTTCTTTCATTTGTTTGCCGTATTTAGGGCCAAGAACTTTGAACTGAGGTTTGATTTCGTAATTTAGATACTCATCCATATCATCTTTGAATTCAATTTTCTTAATGTTGAGTTCTTCAGCAACAATTTTTGTATAATATTCGTTGAGTTCAAATGGTGCTTTGATGTACATGAGTGCAATTGGCTGACGGTTTTTGATATTAGCTTCATTACGAGCAGCACGACCAAGAGCTACAGCTTTTAATACTAAGTCCATAGTTTTTTCAAGTTCAGTATCAATATATGCTTCATTAGCTACTGGATAAGCACAAAGATGTACACTTTCCGGAGCATCTTTTTCTGTATTTAAAACGAGGTTCTGATAAATAGCTTCTGTCATAAATGGTATCATTGGTGCAGCTAATTTGATGACTGTTGTAAGTGCTGTATAAAGTGTTAAATAAGCATTGATTTTATTTTGGTCAGTATCTTTTGCCCAGAAACGTTCACGGCTTCTTCTTACATACCAGTTAGAAAGTTCATCGACAAATTGTTCAAGAGCCTTAGCTGCTTCAGTGATTTTATAAGTGTCCAAATCTTCGTCTACAGTTTTAATTACTGTATTTAAACGAGATAAACACCATTTATCAAGAACGGATAATTTATCATATTCAAGTGTATATTTAGATACATCGAATTTATCAATATTAGCATAAAGGACAAAGAAGGCATATGTGTTCCAAAGTGTACCCATGAATTTACGTTGACCTTCTTGTACTGCTGCATCGTGGAAACGGTTTGGAAGCCAAGGTGCACTATTTTCATAGAAATACCAACGAATTGCATCAGCGCCATGTTTTGCAAGTGCTTTCATTGGTTCTACAGCATTGCCTTTGGATTTACTCATTTTGCGACCTTGTGCGTCAAGTACATGTCCTAATACGATAACATTTTTATATGGTGATTTATCAAAAAGAATTGTAGAAATTGCCAGTAGAGAATAGAACCAACCACGAGTTTGGTCGACTGCTTCAGAAATAAAATCTGCTGGGAATTGTTCTTCAAAGAGTTTTTTATTTTCAAATGGATAATGCCACTGTGCAAACGGCATAGAACCGGAGTCGAACCAACAGTCAATAACTTCTGGTACACGGTGCATTTGTTTACCGCATTTTGGACATTTAATAGTTACAGCGTCAATAAATGGGCGGTGTAATTCAATGTCATCAGGGCAATTATCAGACATAGATTTTAATTCTTCAATAGAACCGATAGCATGTTGGTGACCGCATTCACATTCCCAAATGTTAAGTGGTGTACCCCAATAACGGTTACGGGAAAGTCCCCAGTCTTGAACATGTTCAATCCAATCACCAAAGCGACCTTTACCAATTGTTGGTGGTATCCAATTAATTGTATTATTGTTAGCAATAAGTTTATCACGAACGGCAGTCATGCGAATAAACCATGTTTCACGCGCATAGTATAAAAGTGGAGTATCGCAACGCCAGCAATGTGGATAGCTATGTTCAAATACAGGTGCAGAGAAAAGCAAGCCTTTTTCTTCAAGGTCTTTTAAAATTTTCGGATCTGCTTTTTTTACAAATACGCCTGGCCAATCAGTATCATCAGTCATGCAACCTTTAGCATCAACAAATTGTACAAAGCCAATATCATATTTATGGCATACACGGGAGTCATCTTCACCAAATGCAGGTGCTAAGTGAACAATACCTGTACCATCTGTTGTGGTTACATAATCATCACATGTTACGAAAAATGCTTTTTTGCCTTTTAATTTGCCAATAGCATATGAATAAAGTGGTTCATAAGCTTTATATTCAAGTGCTTTACCTGGCATTTCTTCAATTATAGTATAATCTTCGCCAAGAACTTTATCACATAATTCTTTTGCCATGTAATAAGTGTAATCGCCTTGTTTTACTTTTACATAAGTAATTTCTGGATTTACGCAAAGACCAAGGTTGGATGGAAGTGTCCAAGGTGTTGTCGTCCATGCAAGGAAATAAGCATCTTCATCTTTAACTTTGAAACGAACAAAAGCAGATTTTTCTTTTACATCTTTATAACCTTGTGCTACTTCGTGGGAAGAAAGCGGTGTTCCACAACGTGGGCAATATGGTACAATTTTATGACCTTTGTATAAAAGACCTTTACTCCAAATTTCTTTAAGTGCCCACCATTCGGATTCAATATAATCATTATGGTATGTTACATATGGATTTTCCATATCTGCCCAGAAACCTACAGCTTTAGAAAATTCTTCCCATAAGCTTTCATATTTCCAAACACTTTCTTTACATTTTTCTACAAATGGTTCAATACCATATTCTTCAATTTGTTCTTTGCCGTTGATACCAAGTGATTTTTCAACTTCTAATTCAACAGGTAAACCATGTGTATCCCAACCAGCTTTACGGATTGTTTTATAACCTTTCATTGCTTGATAACGTGGTATCATATCCTTAATAACACGAGTCAATACATGTCCAATGTGCGGTTTGCCATTAGCTGTTGGTGGACCATCATAGAAAGTAAATACATCGGCATCATCATGCTGATGTACTTGTTTATTAAATATATCATGTTCTTCCCAGAATTTTTCAATCTGCTTTTCGCGGTCAACGAAATTAAGATTGGTATCTACCTTGTTGTACACAGGGCATTTCCTCCTTCAAAATAAAACTTTTTCAGCATATGAAAAAAGCTCTTTCCAAATAGGATAAGAGCTTTGAATATAATAAAAAAGACCTTCATCTAAAATAAGATGAAAGCCTAGCTGTCATTATACCACCTATTTCACATACCAACATATGCAACCCTTTTAACGGAGGGAACCGACACAGCTTAATCTTAATAATAATTTCAGCCTGCAACTTCGAAGTGATATTCAATAGAAAAATACTTGCACCGATTTTCAGCTTACACGGTTCTCTGTAGCGTTTTTCTTCTATCTACTGTCTTCATCATCGTCTTTATCAATTTATACAAATGATATAATATCACAATAATAATAAATGAGCAAGAAAAATGAACAAATTTACAATTAGACTTGTTGATAATAAACTCGATACCTTCTGTTTTACCTAGATTGCGAGAATGTTTTTTCTCTTGTGGGTTGTTCCAATGCTCATGAACACCGAGATTTTTAATTATCTGTTTATTGCCGTTGTAATAAATTGTCTTAGATAGTGCATTGGCAATAAGTCCTGCTTCATGTAAATAATTTTCTATATCAGGATTATTTTTAAAGTACTATTATTAATAATAATAGTTGGTTCATTCAGTAACATACTTTCACCAATAACCGTCACCGTTTCAATTTACCTGTTTTCTAGAACTTTGACTACAGCTAAAAATGCTAAAAAATGAAATTCCTACAACTGTTCCACTCGCCAATTTGATAAATTTGCGACGTGATAACTTGTCTAGCCAATCCATAAGAGAACTTCCTTTAAACGGATTTACTCAATACTCCACTAATATTTTCTTTTTGTTTTTTAGCACCAATATTAATAAACAAAAAGCTAATACCTAAGAAAATTATACCGCCAAATACCACATAAGAAATATCTATACCATCTATAAAATAACCACAAATAGCTGCACCAATACATGTTCCTAAATTAGTTGCTACTAAAAATAAGGCATTGGCAAAATCTGGTACATGCGGAGCAGTAGAAGCTATCCAATATTGATTTATATTAGCACCAATGCCTGCCAGTATTCCCCAAACAAGTGTAATTACAGCCATAAAAATGGTCATATTTCCCATGAAAAACATTAAACAATATACACTAATTAAAGCTAATGGGAATATCATAACTACAGTAAAAGCTTTATTTGTTAAAAGTTTACCAGCAATTATATTGCCAACGATATTAGCAAAACCATAAACAAGTAGTGCAATACTTATAAATTCAGCTGAATAATTTGTTACACGTTCTAAATAATCAGCTAAATAACTATATACACCGAAAATGCCTCCATTTAAAAATACTACAGCTATAATAGCAAACCACACATTTTTTTCTTTTAAAATACGAAGTTGTGTTCCATAAGATAAACGATTTTTAACAGGCATAGAAGGAATAAATATAATTGTAACTAAAAGAGCAATACCATTTACTAAAGCGAAAAATAACATGGCAATTTTTAGTGAAGTTATACTAGCAATATAACTTACAACGGGTACACCAAGTACCATACCAGCTGAAACACCAACCATTACTTTAGCTATAACTTTGGGAATATTTGTCTTATCAACAGTTGATGAAGCTACAGCAAAAGCGAGAGAAACATATACTGGGTGTAAAAAAGCAGGTAATACCCGTGTAATTAATACTACATTAAAATTTGTAGCAAATGCTGATATTACATTGCAAATACAAAAAACAGCAAGTACCATCATCATTATATATTTGCGATTAAATCTCGACAATAACAAGGGCAGTGTTGGTCCGGATATAGCTACAGCCAAAGCAAATAAGCTCACTAAAAGTCCTGCTGTAGAAATATTTACGCCGTAAGTACTAGCTATTAATGGTAAAATACCAATAACACCCATTTCAGTATTAATAATGCTAAATACACCTAAGGTTAATATAAAAACAAGCATAATATATTTTGTATCCTTTCTTTAAATTAATTTATTAAGTAAAATAAAAGACTCGAAACACTCTATTATGTTTTGAGTCTTTTGTCGTTATCATCTTATTTATTCAAACTTTTTTCAAAGAAAGTATCTAATTTATCAAATGGAATAACATCCGTTCTATCGTATAAATCGACATGTCCTGCATTTGGTACAATATATAATTCTTTCGGTTCAGAAGCTAATTTATAAGCTTCTTCGCTAAATTCACGAGAATGAGCGTGGTCACCAGCAATGAAAAGCATTGGACGAGGAGAAATTGTTTCAATATCATTAAACGGATAGAAATTCATGAATTTAACGTTACTGCTAAGTGTAGGCTGAGTAGTGGTATTTGGACTATACCCTCTTGGGCTACGGTAATAATCGAAAAATTCTTTAGCAATTTCTGGAGAATTATCATCAATTATATATGCTGTACCGCTAGTATATTCTGCTTTGCCACCTTCAAATTCTACATAACGTTGTTGAGCTGCTTGGTTTAGAATTTCTTTTCTTTGTTCAAGTGTTTGTGAATGACCAAGACCCCATCTATTAGCTATGCCCATATCGTACATACTTACAGTAGCTACAGCTTTAATTCTCGGGTCAATTTTAGCTGCACTTATAGAAAAGCTACCACTACCACAAATGCCAAGTACGCCAATTTTTTCTCTATCAACAAATGAGCGAGTACCTAAATAATCGACACAAGCGCTGAAAGCTTCACTATAAATATCTGGTGCAACGGAATTTCTTGGTGTGCCTTCACTTTCTCCCCAAAAAGATTGGTCGAAAGCTAATGTAACAAAGCCATTTTCGGCTAATTTAGTAGCGTATAATGTAGCACTTTGTTCTTTTACTGCACCCATTGGAGCACCAACAGCAATAGCAGGATATTTGATATCTGCTTTCATGTCTTTTGGTGTAATCAAATTAGCTACAATTTTCATGCCATATTGATTATTAAATGTTACTTTTTGTACATTGACTTTATCACTCTTATAAAAATTATCTGCACCACGGCTCATATCAGCTTGATATGTAGTGTCAGGGCCATTAGTAGCATCGTATGTAGTAGCCATTGCATTGCCACCCATTCCAGTTATTCCTAATGCTAAACATAAAGCTAAAGTTTTTGCTAATTTTTTACCATGTTTAAATGTCATATTGTCCACTCCTATTTTATTTAATATTAAAAAAATAAATAAAAAACTGATTAATTACTTTTATTTTTGGTAAGTAGTGATTATTTTTTATCAGTATATATTTCCTTTTTTGTATGCTTTTATTATAAATAGAACTGATCATTATATCAAATACTTATATTTTATGCTTTTTTATGCTTAAAAAGCATAATAGATTTTAATAAAAAAGCTTTGTTTGAAACATGTTGAATGTAATAAACAAAGCCAGTTTCTATTTATTTAATTTTTGCCAATATCTACCCAATCAACAGCTTTAGAATATTTTTCTAATTCAGAAATAGTAAGCTCAATAGCACTATTTCGACTACCGCAAGCAGGATAGACTTTATCAAATCGTTTTAAAGATTTATCCAAATATACTTTTACATCATCTTTTGGTGTAAAGGGGCAAACTCCACCAATCGGAAAGCCTGTAAGATTTTCTACTTCATCACCTTTAAGCATAATGGCTTTTTTATGAAATTTTTCTTTAAATTTATGATTGTCAATACGTGTATCACCAGCCATTACAATTAAGATAGCCTTATCATCTAGTTTAAACGACATAGTTTTGGCAATATGAGCTTCTTCACAATGGAGAGCTTGAGCCGCTTCAGCAACAGTAGCACTAGAAACAGGAAATTCCATGATTTTGTTTTCCATATTGAATTGTTTAAAATAAGATTTAACTCTATCAATCGACAAAAATATCAGTCCTTTATGTTAATATTGTTGTAATATTGTAAACAATATGATACCATATAGAAAATGAAAAAGCCACTGACTTTTTAGCCAGTGGCATAATTTTTATGAAGATTAAGCTTCTTTATTAACAACAGCGTTTAAATCTTCCATGAGCTGTTCAACATTGATGCCGTGAGCTGTAGCACCCTGTTCAATATTTTCAAAGTGAGCAGCAGCACAACCAAGGCAACCCATGCCAGCATTTATAAATACTTCTACAGTTTCAGGATAGTTGCTTACAACTTCCATGATACCCATGTCTTTAGTTAAAGTCATTTTAAAAGTCTCCTTTTGTAATTAATTTTATTTACATAGGAATTATAACATATTTTATTAAGTTTGGATACAAATAATTGATAAATTTTATAGTTAGAGTTAAAATAAGGAACTGTGTTAAAAGTTTTGGAAAAAGGGCTAAAGAGGTAATAAATATGGATTTGGTAGCATTTTCTTGGAAAAATATAAATATCTATTGGTATGGTATGATTACGGGAATTGCTGTGATTTTTGGTCTTATAATATGCCGAATTAATGTATGGCTATATAAGGCTGATTTTGATGTAATTGTAAAAATTATGGTATGGGCAATTCCATGTAGTATTATAGGAGCAAGAATAGCTTATGTACTGCAAAATATAGAGCGTTTTAGTAGTAATCCTATTAATAGTTTTTATTTGTGGCAAGGTGGTTTATCTATCTATGGTGCATTAGTAGCATTTTTTGCGGTATGTGTTATTTATTTGAAACGAAATCCATTAGAGATTTTTTATTGGCTAGATTTAATAATACCTTCAATTGTGTTTGGTTTAATGATTTTACAATTAGCTAATTTCATGATGCAATTTTCAATTGGTATGCCACTAGGCATTGATATTCCTAATGACCATACTCCAGCAGAATATATTAAGTATAAATTTAGGCCGTCTGGTTTTGAAGGTTATTTGTATTTTCAGCCAGTAGCTTTTTATCAAGCGATAGTTCATTTTTGTATATTTGTTTTGATAATGTTGTTGACATTTATAAATAAGTTCTTTAAATTATTGAATAACGGAACAATTTTTTTGTTGGCACTGTTTTTGCTTGCCGTATCTCGGTTTAGTTTCGATTTTATGTATTTTAGTGTAAATAAAGATGTTATATTGTATCCAATGCAATGGATTGCATTATTTGTGATGATATCAAGCGTGATATTTTATATAGGAAAGAAATTTTATAAAGCAAAAGATTTTAAAGAAAGAGAGTAGAATTGGTTCAATGCTAAAGAAAAGTATCTGGTATAAATTGATTTTAGTAGTGATGATTTTATGTTTACCTTTATTGGTGTCAAGTCCTAAAATTATACCTGCTTCAGCTATTGAAAAAGAGGATAATATTTCCATTACTGTTTTAAATTACCATAAAATAGATGATGTAAATATATCATTATCTGTTTTACCTAGTGATTTTGATAAACAGATGGCTTATTTGAAAGAGCATGGTTTTAATACTATTAATAGTCAACAATTATATGAATATCTAGCAAATGGAACGGATCTTCCACCTAATCCAATTATGATAACATTTGATGATGGTTATGAAGATAATTATCGTAATGCTTATCCGATTTTACAAAAATATGGTTTTACTGGTACGATTTTTGTTATAACAGATTTTATTAGTGTACAACCTAATTATTTGACTTGGGAACAAATTAAAGAAATGAAAGCTAATGGTATGGATTTTCAATCACATACAGCTACACATCAGTCGATGACAGGTTTAAGCGAAGAACAATTGCGTACAGAGCTTACAAAATCCAAACAGACACTTGATAAAGAGCTAAATCAAGATACTTTATTTGTAGCTTATCCAACAGGTACGTATAATTTATATATTGCTAAGCTTGTTGATGAAGCAGGATATAAAGGTGCTTTTACGATAAAATATGGTAATATAGATAAAAATAGTAATATTTATGCGTTGGAGCGTGTACCGATTTTCCATACAGAAAATACTTTTTTATCTTTCTATGAAAGAATGCATTATATACCTGTTTTTGAACGTTTAGGATGGTACAAGAGTTAATATTTCTATTGAAATAAATTTTAATATCTATTAGAATTATAAATAATTATCATTAATTCATGATGAATTATCAATCCAAGTGCGACACTTCTTTTAAAAATAAATTAAATGGATTATCTCATTATTAGATATTTGTCCTAAATCTGTTTTCTTTGGATAATATTCTCTTAATAACCCATTTGAATTTTCGTTACTTCCTCTTTGTCATATTGCATAAGCATCTGCAAAATACACCTTTATATTTAATTTTTCTACGTTTTCCTTTATGTCGTAAATTCTTAAGTGAAATATCTTTTAGTTTACCAGTATAAATCTAATTATAAATAGTTTTAAAGGGAAAGTTTACCATCTAAAAGTGCATTACAAATCGTTCAGATATGGTAAGATGATAGCTCATTATGAATTTCCTTTCGTGTATATTTTATGCAGAGTTTTATTTTACACGAAAACTCATAATGAGTCTTTTAATTTTTTAGGTGTTACACTTCATTATACAATCTATCTCATAATAAATCGGAGGGTGATAAGTTAGTGAATTTTGAACATATTAGTGTTCTACCGCAAGAAGTTATTGCTGGTTTGAATATAAAACCAGATGGTATTTATGTAGATTGTACTTTAGGCGGTGCAGGACATGCTTCGCGTATTGCGGAAAAATTGAATGAAAATGGTCATTTAATCGGGATTGACCAAGATGATGATGCTATAGTAGCAGCAACATTGAAACTTAAACCGTATAAATGTAAAATAGATATTGTACACAGCAATTTTAAGGATTTAGAGCAAGTTCTTAAAGATTTAGACGTAGAATTTGTGGATGGTTTTTTATTTGATTTAGGTGTTTCTTCATATCAATTAGATGAAGCGGATAGAGGTTTTTCATATATACATGACGCACCACTTGATATGCGTATGGATAAAACTAAGAAATTTTCGGCGTATAATGTGGTTAATGAATATGATGAAGAGAAACTCAATTATATTTTTAAAACATACGGAGAGGAACGTTGGGCAAAGCGTATTGCACAATTTATAGTAAAACAGCGCGAGGAAAAACTAATTGAAACGACTGGACAGCTTGTAGATATTATTCGAAGAGCTATCCCAGCGGCTGTGCGTAAAAAAGCGACAGGACACCCAGCCAAAAGAATTTTTCAGGCTATTCGTATTGAGGTAAATAATGAACTTGGTATATTAGAAGAAACTTTTCGCATAGCTGTTAATCATTTAAATAGTAATGGTCGTATTGCAGTAATAACATTTCATTCGTTAGAAGATAGAATAACTAAAAAGGTATTTAAAGAGATGGCAAAAGACTGTATTTGTCCGCCTCATCTGCCAATTTGTGTTTGTCATCACAAAGCACAAATAAAGCTATGTGGTAAAGCGATTAAACCGACAAATGAGGAAATGGAGAGAAATTCACGGTCTAAGAGTGCTAAATTGAGAATAGCTGAGAAATTGTAATTTCAGGGGGAATATATGGTAGCGCAGCGTAAAGAGATTGAAAGAGAAAGTGAGCAATCCCTTCCAAGACAAAATAAAGTTAGAAAAACAGTACAACAAAGAAGGCAGGAAAAAAACTTGAATAATGCGCTGCGTACTAGATGTATGGTATTATTTGTTATCATGATAATATTGGCAGTCTTTTTCATTTTACGTAGTGGTGTAGCTACAAGTGAAGCATATAAACTAAATCAAATGAAACAACAAGCAACTGTCTTGGAAACAGAAAATGCTCGATTGCATCTGGAAATAGCCCATTTAAAATCTCCAGAAAGAATTCAGCAAATAGCTCAACAAGAATTGGGTATGATATTACCAGATAAATTTTTCTTTTCAACTAAAAATAATTGATGAGTAAGTCATATTTTTTTAAGAATAATCGTTTTAGGAGGAAATAAAATGACCATTGAACAGCTGGTGTCTGTATTAAAAGATGTAGAAGTATTCGGAGACATGAATAAGGAAATAGAATTTATCGCACATGATTCACGTCGTGTACGTAAAAATACTTTATTTGTATGTATCTCTGGTACCAGAGTTGATGGAAATAAGTTTATTCCGCAAGCAGTTGAAGCTGGAGCATGTGCCATTATGACACAAGAAGATGTACAAGTTCCAGAAGGTATTACCGTTATAAAGGTAAAAAACATTCATAAGGCGATGGAACTTTGTGTACCGTATTTTTATGGTTACCCAGGTAAAAAAATGCGTATGATAGGTGTAACAGGAACAAATGGTAAGACAAGTAGCACATATATGCTTCGTGATATTTTACGCCGAGCAGGTTATAAAGTTGGTGTTATTGGTACAATTAAAATTATGATTGAGGAAGAAGAATTGCCAATTCATAATACAACACCAGATGTAATCGATTTACAAGAAACTTTATCCAATATGTATCAAAAAGGTATGGATTATGTTGTAATGGAAGTTTCTTCACATGCACTTGATATGAACCGTGTGGCAGGTTGCGAATACGATACAGCTATATTTACAAATTTAACTCAAGACCATTTGGATTATCATAAAACAATGGAAAATTATGCTTTAGCTAAAGCAAAGTTGTTTGATAGTTTGTCTGCTCCAAATTTAGTAAAACAAGGAAAGACAGCTGTTATTAATATAGATGATGAACTTGGCAGTAAGACGATGTTAGAGCATACGAAATGTAATGTGATTACTTATGGTATAAAAAATAAAGATGCTATCTTGAAAGCAGAAAATGTAGAAATTAAAGCTTCTGGTGCTTCTTTTGAAGTGGAATATAATAATGAAGTAATTCATTTTGATTTAAAAGTTACAGGTATGTTTAATGTGTATAATATCTTAGGTGTAATCGGTGCGGGATTAGCTGAACAGATATCACCTGCTATTATAAAAGAAACATTAGAAAATTTTGAAGCTGTAGCTGGTCGTTTTGAATTAGTGCGTCAAGGACAAGATTTCAGTGTTATTGTTGATTATGCACATACACCAGATGGTTTGGAAAATGTATTGAAAACAGCACGTGAAATTGCTAAAAAACGTTTAATTATTGTATTCGGTTGCGGTGGCGACCGCGATAGAACAAAACGTCCAATTATGGGACGTATTGCAGCACAATTAGCGGATGTAGTTATTGCTACTTCAGATAATCCACGTACAGAGGATCCAGAATTTATTTTATCAGAAGTAGAAGCTGGTGTACTTCCAGCTTTGCATGGCAATTTTCATGAAAAAATCACAGATAGACGACAAGCTATTTTTAGAGCAGTTGAATTGGCACAAAAAGATGATATTGTATTAATAGCTGGTAAAGGTCATGAAAATTATCAGATATTGAAAACAGGAACAATTCATTTTGATGATAAAGAAGTTGCAATTGAAGCAATTAGGAGGAAGTTAAATGGCTGATTTTCAATTTACATTAGCACAAGTTATGCAAGCCACAAATGCTGTTTTAAAAAAATTAACATCATCAACAGTTTTTGGCGGTGTTACAACAGATACGCGAAAAGTTGAAGAAGGCATGTTGTTTGTTGCTCTAAAGGGTGAAAAATTTGATGGTCATGATTTTATTGCTCAAGCAACGCAAAAAGGTGCAATTGGGGCGATTGTAAATAAAAATTATGATATATCACTTTTGGAAGATGTAGATATTGATGTGCTAGCTGTTGATGATACACTTGTAGCTTATCAGAATTTAGCCAAGTTCTGGCGTAGTAAATTTTCTATTCCTGTAGTTGGTATTACTGGTTCAAATGGAAAAACAACGACAAAAGATTTGACGGCAGCGGTGCTTTCTGGTAAATGGAATGTATTAAAAACACAGGCTAATTTTAATAATGAAATCGGTTTGCCAATGACACTGTTACAACTCAATAAAACGCATGATATTGCAGTTGTAGAAATGGGTATGCGTGGTCTTGGACAGATTAAAGCTTTGACAGAAATTGCTAAACCAACTATTGGCGTTATTACCAATGTTGGAGAAACGCATATAGAACTTCTTGGTTCAATTGAAAATATTGCTAAGGCAAAAAGTGAAATGGCACAGGCAATTGAAATTGACGGCAAGGTTATTTTAAATGCTGATGATGAATATGTAGCAAAAATGGGTGAGGTAACAAAAGCACATGCTATATATTTTGGTATCAATCATGCTGCTGATGTAAAAGCATTTGATATTAAAACCGTTGATGGTGGAAAAACAGAATTTGAAGCACTTGTCGGTGAAAATACAGCACATTTTACTTTGAATATGATTGGTATTCATAATGTGTATAATTGTTTAGCAGCTTTAGCAGTAGGATATGTATGTGGTCTTACAATTGAAGAAATGCAAAAGGGGTTAGCTTCATTTAAACCAACTGCTATGCGTTTTGAATATAAAAAAATAGGTGATTTTAATATTGTTAATGACGCGTATAATGCTAGTCCAATGTCAACAAAAGTAGCATTACAGAATTTGGCACAGATAGCAAAAGGACGCAAAATTCTTGTCATGGGTGATATGTTCGAATTAGGTGATGTAGGGGTAAAAGCACATGAAGATATTGCTTTACAAGCAAAAGAAGCGGGTGTATCTGTACTTATCACTAGGGGAGAATTGACAAAAAATACAGCAAAAAAAGCTCGTGAACTTAGCATAGCAGAAGTTTATGAATGTATGACACATGAAGAAGCTGTAAATGTATTGCAGAAAATTTTACAAAAAGATGATACTGTTTTATTTAAAGGTTCACATGGCATGCATATGGAAAAAATAATTGAACTATTGGAGAATGAATATAGATGATAGAGATTTTTAATCTTAATATGCTTTGGGCAGCTATTGTAGCTGCCCTTGTAGTGTTGGTAGCTGGGCCGTTTTTGATACCGGAACTACATAAGTTGAAGTTTGGACAAAGCATTCGTGAGGAAGGTCCAAAAAGTCATCAAGCTAAATCTGGTACACCGACAATGGGCGGTATTATGATTATTGCAGGTATAACGATTGCAACACTTATTTTTGCTGATTGGAGTATTGAAATCGGTTTAGCTTTATTTGTAATGCTTGGTCATTTTGTTTTAGGTTTCTTAGATGATTATATTAAAGTAGTTTTAAAGCGTAATTTGGGGCTTAAAGCAAAGCAGAAATTTTTGGGACAGCTTATTATTGCACTTATCGTAACATATGTTGGTATAAATTATACAGGGCTTACGCAAGATGTATGGATACCATTTATTGGTAAATCATATGATATTGGCTGGTTTTATTATGTGCTTGTAATCGGTGTATTGGTTGGAACAACGAATGCTGTGAATTTGACAGATGGACTTGATGGTTTAGCTTCGGGTGCTATGGCAGTAGCTTCTTTGGGATTTGTAGCAGTTTGTTTATATTTTGGCAAGATAAATCTAGCGATATTTAGCTTTGCTTGCTTTGGTGCTTGTGTAGCATTTTTGAAATTTAATTATCATCCAGCTAAGGTGTTTATGGGTGATACAGGCTCTTTGGCACTTGGTGGCGTATTAGCAGCTTTAGGAATTTTGACAAAAACAGAATTATTATTGATTATCCTTGGTGGACTATTTGTTATTGAAACTTTATCCGTTATAATTCAGGTAACATCTTTTAAGACGACAGGCAAACGTGTATTTTTGATGAGTCCTATTCATCATCATTTTGAGCTTAAAGGTTGGTCAGAAACACGTGTGGTTTGGACATTTTGGGCAACTGAATTTGTATTTTGTGTGTTGGCAATGTTGACATTACATTTTAGCTAATAATATTTTATTTTGGAGTAGATAAAAATGGATTTAAGTAATAAAAAAGTTATTGTAGTTGGTGCTGGTATCAGTGGTTTTGCCGCTGCTAAATTGGCTAAAAAACTCGGTGCCAAAGTAATTATGAGCGATGCCAATGAAAATGTAGAAGAAAAACATGATTTAAATCCACTGCGTGAAGCAGGTATTGAAATTGTGTTAGGTAAACAAACTGAAGCATTGTTTAATGAAGCAGATTTAGTGATAATTTCGCCTGCTGTACCACGTCATATTCCTATTTTTGAAAAAGTAGGGCAAACAGTGCCAATTATTAGTGAAGTTGAGTTTGCCTATAAACTAGCCAAAGCACCTATTTTTGCGGTAACAGGTACGAATGGTAAGACAACAACTACAATGCTTCTTGGTGAGTTAATGAAGACAATTTACGGCCCATATAATGTTGGCGTAGGTGGAAATATTGGCACACCATTATGTGAAGAATGTTATCGTATCGGTGAAAATGGTTGTATAGTGGCAGAAATTTCCAGTTATCAAATGGAAGCTTCTAGTGAGTTTACAACAAAAGGTGCGACTATATTGAATGTAACGCCAGACCATTTGGCTCGTCATAAAACAATGGATGTTTATCAAGCAGAAAAGGAAAAAGTATTTGCTCATCATACCAAAGATGATTTTCTTGTACTTAATTATAATGATGAACGTACACGTTCTATGGCACAACGCGCTAATAGTACCATTTGCTTTTTCAGCAGTAGCCAAGAATTAGAAGAAGGTGCATTTGTTAAAGATGGACAGCTTGTTATTCGTTGGCATGGTACGTTACATATAATTTGTAAAGTTGATGAAATGCAGATAAAAGGTTTGCATAATGTAGAAAATGCGTTAGCTGCTTTAGCTTTAGCATTTTTGGCTGGTGGAGATACAGCGAAAATGGCACAGGTATTGAAAAACTTTGCTCCAGTAGAACATCGTATTGAGCCTGTAAGAACATTAAACGGTGTAACGTATTATAATGACTCTAAAGCGACTAATCCAGAAGCTGCTAATAAAGCTATTGGTACATTTCATCATATTATATTGATTGCTGGTGGCGATGATAAAAATACACCATTAGATGAATTTTATGCACTTGTTAATGAACGTGTAGATAAGTTAATCTTAATTGGTGATGGTGCAGTTCGATTTAAAGAAGAAGCTTTAAAACATAACTATCCAGCTGAAAATATTTTAGAAGCAGGATATTGTATGGAAAAAGCTGTAAAAATGGCTTATAATGAAGTAAAAGCTCCGCAAGTAGTGCTTTTATCGCCAGCTTGTGCAAGTTTTGATATGTATGACGGATATGAAGCACGTGGTCGTGATTTTAAACGTATTGTTAATGAATTGAAATAATTGAAAGAGGAAATCAAATGAGAATAATTGTATCCGGTGGTGGCACAGGTGGTCATATTTATCCGGCAATTACTTTGATAAATAATATAAAAAAATTAGTACCAAATGCAGAGTTTTTATATGTTGGTACGAAAAAGGGTTTAGAAGCAGATATTATTCCGCGTGAACAAATACCATTTGCTACATTAGAAATAAGTGGTTTTGAACGCCATTTAACGGCAAAGAATTTTGTTGTATTGGGTAAAGCTTTAAGTTCACTTGTTAAAGCTCGCCATATTGTAAAGAAATTTAAACCAGATGTTGCCATTGGTACAGGTGGTTATGTATGTGGGCCTATTTTGATGATAGCAGCATTAATGGGAGTACCTTCGCTTATTCAAGAACAAAATGCCATTCCAGGAATTACGAATAAAATTTTAGCCAAATTTGTCAATAAAATAGCAGTTGGTTATGAACGTGCTGCTAAATATTTTCCTGCGAAAAAGACAGTATTTACAGGTAATCCTATTCGTGATGATATTTTATTAAGTACACGAGATGAAGGGCTAATGGAATTTTCTTTAGACCCATCTAAAAAGACAATTCTCGTTTCTGGTGGCAGTCGTGGCGCTCATAGTATTAATAAAGCAATGCTTGAAGTGCATAAACATTTTGCTAATAATTATCGGATACAAATTATGCATGTTACGGGTAAAACAGAATATGATTTTGTAAAAAATGGATTGGAAGAAATGGGACTTGATTTGTATAGAATGAATAATATTGCTATATATCCATATTTATATGATATGCCGAAAGCATTAGCAGCAACTGATATAGCAGTATTTCGTTCGGGTGCAACAAGTCTGGCTGAACTTACGGCACGTGGTGTGCCATCAGTGCTTATTCCATATCCATTTGCAGCAGAAAATCATCAGGAATTCAATGCACGAGAATTGGAAAAAAATGGCGCAAGTCGTGTAATTTTAAATAAAGATTTGACCAGTGATAAATTAATTGAAACATTAGAAGAAATGTTGTCGAGTGAAAATAAATTACAAAAAATGGCGCAAGCTAGTCGAGCTATGGGCAAACCAAATGCGGCACAGACAATTGCAAAAATAATTGTGGCTTTGGCCAAAAATAAAAGATGAAAATAGATAAGGAGTGTCTTATCAGGTGCTTGAAGATATAAAAAAATTACATTTTATTGGCATTGGCGGAGTAGGTATGAGTGCCATTGCAGAAGTTATGCTGGATAAAGGTTATGAAATCTCAGGTTCAGATTTGAGTGATTCAGAAGTAGTACAAAAACTGCGCGCTAAAGGTGCAGTTATTTATAAAGGACATAATGCTGTTAATGTAGAAGGCAAAGAGGCAATTGTACTTTCTTCAGCTATTCATCAAGATAATCCAGAACTTGTACAAGCAAAAAAATTGGGACTTAAAATATTTCATCGTTCCGATATTTTGGCATATTTGCTCAATGTAGCAAAAGGAATTGCAGTAGCTGGTGCACATGGCAAGACAACAACATCTTCTATGATAAGTGTTGTTTTAGAACATGCCGGTATTGACCCGACAATTTTAATCGGAGGTTTTGTTGACTATTTAGATGGTAATGCTAAATTGGGTAAATCTGATTATCTTGTAGCTGAAGCGGATGAAAGCGATGGTTCATTTTTGAAATTTTATCCACATATAGCTGTTGTTACGAATATTGAAGATGACCATATGGACCATTATGGTTCAATGGAAAATATTATTAAAGCATTTGTTCAATTTATCCAAAACTTAGATAAGGAAAATGGACTAGCTGTACTTTGTTTTGATAATGAAAATATCAGAAATATCGCACCTAAAATTGATCGTAAATATATTTCTTATGGATTAGAATATGAGGCAGATTTTACAGCGGTAGATATTATAACGAATGGAGCACAAACGACATTTACTGTAGTATACAAAGGAGAAAAACTCGGTAAAGTTACACTTAACATTCCAGGTAAACATAATGTATTAAATGCTTTAGCAACAATTGTTGTTTGTCATAAGCTCGGTTTATCTATTGAAGATATTTCGAGTGGTTTTGCTATGTTTAATGGAACAAAACGCCGTTTCCAAACTAAATTTAAAAATGAAAATGTATGGATTGTTGATGATTATGCCCATCATCCAACAGAAATTCAAACAACAATTAAAGCCGCTAGACAGACTAATCCTAAACGTCTTGTTGTAGCATTTCAGCCACATCGTTATACAAGGACACAATTATTAAGAAAAGAATTTGGTTCTTGTTTTAAAGGGGCGGATCTACTCATATTAACTGATATTTATGCTGCCAGTGAAGATCCTATTCCTGGAATTAGTGGTAAAACGATAGTTGATGAAGTAAAAATGCAGACAGGCGTTGAGGCTGTATATATTGAAAAATTATCTGATATTGCACCATGGCTCAAGGAAAATATGCAAAAGGGTGATTTAATCATTACTATGGGAGCAGGTAATATCTATACTGTTGGTGAAACATTAGCTAATGAACTTTAAATATGAATAAAGGAGTTTTAAAATGAACTTTGGTAAAATTATTGTACTAATGGGTGGACCGTCTAGTGAAGCAGAGATTTCTCGACTTACAGGTAATGCTATTTTAAAAGCACTTAAAAATAAAGGTCATAATGCTGAAGGTATGGAATTTGTACCTGAAACTATGGTAGAAGATATTAAACGAAGTAAATGCGATATTGTATTTAATGCTGTACATGGAAAATATGGTGAAGATGGTAAAATTGCAGCAGTGCTTGATATGATTAATATACCATATACAAGTTGTGGTGTATTGTCTAGTGCTGTAACAATGGATAAAGTAGCAACCAAACATCTTTTTCGTTCAGCAGGAATTTCTACACCAAAAAGTAGATTTTTGCATAAAAGGGATTTAAATTGTAATTTAATTACAGAAATTATAAATGAATTTTCTTTACCGGTTGTAGTAAAGGCGGCTTCGCAAGGTTCTAGTATCGGTGTAGAAATCGTTGAAAAAGCAGAGGATTTAGCGGGAGCTCTTAAAAATTCTTTTAAATATGATGATGTTGTATTAATAGAAGAATTCATAAAGGGTAAAGAGCTTTCTATTCCAGTGTATGGAAATGATGAAAAGAAAACATTACCAATTATTGAAATAACGACAAATTCTGGTAGATATGATTATAAAAGTAAATACACTAAAGGCGAATCACATCATATAATTCCAGCACCACTTAGTGCACAGGTTACCAAAAAAGTTCAAAAACTTTGTATTGATGCTTGTACGGTAGCAGATTGTAAAGGTATGGTTCGTGTTGATGTAATGCTTAGTGAAGATAATGTCCCATATGTGTTAGAAATTAATTCTGTACCTGGGATGACAGAAACTTCTTTAGTGCCAGATGCTGCTCAGTATGTAGGAATTGATTTTGTCACTTTGTGTGAAATGATTTTACAGATGGCGGTTAAAAAATAATAAGGGGCACTTTATTATGGTAAAAAAACCAGACAAATCAGGAAGTTTTATTTCAGGGCGCAATATAGTAAGAGGTCTAATAGGTCTTTTTTGTATATTATTATTAATATTTATCATAAAATCTTCGTTACTTAAAATTGGTTATGTGAAGGTTACAGGTAATTTATACTTACCCCGTGAAGAAGTATTGAAAATTGCACAAATACAAGAACCTCTCAATATTTTTTCTGTACAAACGAATGTTATTCAAGATTATTTACAAAGTGATTTGCGTATTGATACAGCGAAAGTATGGCGAGATTTTCCCAACTGTTTGAATATCGAGATTACAGAAAGATTGCCTGTAGCAGTGATGAATTGTAATTATGGATATGTCAATTTAGATAAAAATAGTGTAGTTATAGATGTATATACTGATGTAAAAAAAATACAAAAACCAATAATAACGGGAATTATTTTACAAGATGTATATATTGGTGATAATATTAATAATGACGCCGTAAAGAGAATATTAGTTTATTTAGGTTTGCTGAGTAATGATATTTTAGGACAGGTTAGACGGATTAATATCGTAAATAAAGAACATATTGAATTGTATACAGTAAAAGGAGAAAGAATTATTTTAGGAGATTTAGAAGACGCTAGAAAATTAGCAGATAGGACACAAGAATTTTTTAATGATATGAATACGACAACTATTCCTATTGAATATATTGATTTGAGTTACTCAAGACCAGTGTTGAAAATTAAACAATGAGGAATTTTATGATATTAAATAAAAGAGTTTTTTCGATAATTTTCATATGTTTCTTACTGGGTTTTATGGTATCAGTGCAACTTAAAACAACACAGGATAATTTAAAATCGTCTACTCAATATCAACGTATAGAACAATTATCAGATATATTGCTTCGTACAGAAAAAGAGCGCGATGCTTTAAAATTGGAAATTACTCGTTTGAAAGAAGATGAAAATTTATATGATAAATTTTCAGATAAAATTAATTTTATGGCAGGGACTACAGCTTTAAAAGGGCCAGGGGTAGTGCTTACTATAGAAGATAGTAAAAAAGCTATATCTTCTACAGATAATACTAATCTATATATTATTCATGATGAAGATATATTAAAAGTTATTAATGAATTGCGTGCAACGGGGGCAGAGGCTATAGCTATAAATGACCAGAGATTAACAGCTAATTCAGAAATACGCTGTGCAGGACCGACGATTTCGATAAATAATACACGTATATCTGCACCATATGAAATAAAAGCCATAGGAAATTCCAAAAACATGGAAAATGCTATTAAAATGCGTGGTGGAGTAGCTGAAAGTCTCAGTGTATGGGGAATTCAGCTGGAAGTACGTCAAGAACCAAATATAATTATTCCTGCTTATAAAGGTGCAGTACAGTTTAAATATGCGACAGTTTTGGAACAATAAGCTAATGAATATTGGAGATTTATTTAAATGAATAAAATTTTTATTTTGTGTGTAATTGCCAGTTTGTTTGGTGGTATAACGGGGTATTTTACACCAATAGTTATTCCGACAGAATATAATAAATTGTTTTCAGTAGCTATTTTAGCCGGTATTGAAACAGTTTTTAATGGTATAAAGATGTTGGTGAAAGATAGGTTTGATAGCCGTTTATTTATTTACAATTTTTTTGTTAATGTATGTATTGCTGTAACCTTTGTTTTTGTAGGTGATAACTTAGGTTTAAACTTATATTATGTGGTTTTGTTAGCACTTGGTTTTAGATTGTTGCAGGATTTAGATGTAATAAAACTGTATATATTTAATAAGTAATTTTGTTTTTGTGAATAACATGCTAAAATATTGGCTAACTATTTATTTTGGTATATAATAAATAATTATTTTTGAAATAAATATGACATAACTTAAAAGAACGGGTACTGGATGGAGGTATTATAATGTTTGAATTAGACCAAGAGATGGAGCCTATTGCAAAGATAAAGGTAGTTGGTGTAGGTGGCGGTGGAAATAATGCAGTTAATAGAATGATTGCATCTGGTTTAAAAGGCGTAGAATTTGTCGCAATAAATACAGATGCTCAAGCCTTAATGCATGCTATGGCACAAAATCGTATACAAATAGGTGAAAAGTTAACTCGTGGTTTGGGTGCAGGTGCTAGGCCGGAAATTGGTGAAAAAGCAGCGCAAGAAAATCGCGATGATATTATGAAAGCATTACAAGGCGCGGATATGATTTTTGTTACAGCTGGTATGGGTGGCGGTACTGGTACAGGTGGTGCTCCAATTGTAGCTGAATGTGCTCGTGAAGCCGGTGCTTTAACTGTAGGTGTTGTTACACGTCCATTTACGTTTGAAGGTAAGAAACGTTCAAAACAGGCTGAAGCAGGTATTAAAAACTTAAAAGCCAATGTTGATACTTTGATTACAATTCCAAATGATCGTTTGTTGGATATCATTGATAAAAAGACATCAATGATAGATGCGTTCCGTATTGCTGATGATGTACTTCGTCAAGGTGTGCAGGGGATTTCCGACCTTATAATTGTTCCAGGCGTCATTAACTTGGACTTTGCCGATGTTAAAACCGTTATGAGTAATGCTGGCTCAGCATTGATGGGTATCGGTGAAGGTCATGGTGATGATGCAGCTATAGAGGCTGCTAAAATTGCTGTAAATAGTCCATTGTTAGAAACATCTATTCAAGGTGCAAAAGCTATTTTGTATAACGTTACAGGTGGGTCGAATTTGGGCTTGATGCAGATAAGCGAAGCTTCAGAAATTATCAGTGGTGCAGCGCATGAAGATGCAAATATTATCTTTGGTACAGCTATTGATGAAACATTGGAAGATACGGTAAGAATAACTGTAATAGCTACTGGCTTTGATGAAGATGGTGCAGATGATGATATTCCAGAATTTCCATCGATGCCAAAACAACCAACAGATAATGATATGGGAGGTTTTCCAGATTTACCATCTTGGATGCGTAAATAAGTGAATGACGGCAAAAAATATGACAGGCAGTCAAAAAAATGATTGCCTGTTTTTTATGATAGAATTAGGCAGGTGAAATTATGCGCCGTTATATACCATTATTACTAGTAGGGCTATGTATTTTATTCGTAATATTGGCGACATTACTTTACACAACACAGATTGTGGGGCAGAAAAATCAAAAAGAAAAATTTGTACCAGTTACGAAAACTTTAACGGTTTACACAACAATGCCTGCTGATATGGCAATGATAATTGCTGAGCAATATAAGCAGGAAAATAATATTCAAATAAATTTTATTCAGCTTAATTCAAATGAGTTACAGCAAAAATTAATTAATGAAAATAATCCAAATGGAGCAGATTTAATCATTGCTGACTCGCAGATTTTAGAAAAAATAGCACAAAAGGGGTTATTGGCAGGTAATATTTCGGAACAAGAAGATATCGTTTTGGATAGATTTAAAAGTCCTACTAATCAGTGGATTGGTATATGGTATGACCCGATAGTATTCTGTTATAATCTTGATTATGTAAAAAATAATTGGTACATTCCGACAAGCTGGGAAAAATTAATGCAAGTTCCGCAGATAAAAATTGCTATGACAGATTTTACTGTTGCTTCTGCTAGTAGTAATGTATTGTATTCTTTGATAGAAAATAAAGGTGATATATCTACATTTGCCCTACTAAAAAATTTGCATAGTAAAGTGCAACGTTATGCTAAATATTTATCTACGCCAGTACGTATGGTCGGTATGGCAGAAGCTGATATGGCAATAGCTGTACAAAGTGAAACATTGCGGTATATTCATGGTGATTATCCATTGACGATTGTTTACCCTGAAGATGGGACAACATATCAATTAACGGCTGTAGGTATTCTTAGTGCAAGTAAAGAGCCGACAGCTGCTGCCGATTTTATTAAATGGCTTTTAGGTGATGATGTTCAGATGGAATTGCAACGTCATCAATATTATTATGTGCCAACAAATTACAGTTCCTTAACTTATAAGGAATTTGCAGGAAAAAATATTGTATTCATGGAAAAATACACAATATTAGATGATATTAATAAAAAAATATATCTGGATAAGTGGGTAAAGGATATTAGATTAGCAAATTAATAGAGAAGCTAAGGAGTTGATTTTATGTTGAAAGCAGGTTTTATAAGTTTAGGCTGTTCGAAAAATCTGGTAGATACGGAAGTAATGTTGGGAATTTTAGCAAAGAATAATGTTGAGATTACGCCAGAACCAGCCAAAGCTGATATTTTAATTGTAAATACATGTACATTTATTCAATCAGCAAAAGAAGAGTCTATTACAACTATTTTAAATATGGCTGAGTATAAACAAAATGGAAAATGTCGTTCATTAATTATTGCAGGTTGTATGGGACAACGTTATGGTAAAGAATTGTTAGATGAGTTTCCAGAAGTCGATGCGATTGTTGGTACAGGAGCATGGAGTCGTATTATGGAAGCTGTGAATGCAACAGTAAATGAACATAAACGCGTGCTTATTACAGGTGAATCTAAAGAAATATATACAGCTACTTCACCGCGTATTTTTACGACACCATTTTACACAGCATATATAAAAATTGCTGAAGGTTGTAATCATCGTTGTGCTTATTGTGCTATACCATATGTACGTGGTAATTATCGCAGTCGTACTATAGAAGATATTAAGCAAGAAGTAGAAGAATTAGCAAATCAAGGTGTAAAAGAATTTAATATTATTGCTCAAGATACAACATATTATGGTCAAGATATTTATGGAAAACCTTCTTTAGTAGAATTGTTGAAAGAACTTGTAAAAATTGATAAAGTAAAATGGTTGCGCATACAATATGCTTATCCACATACTTTTAGTGATGAATTGATTGATTTAATTGCTAATGAAGAAAAAATTTGCAATTATGTTGATTTACCGTTACAGCACGCACATAATGCTGTTTTACGCAGTATGCGTCGCAGTGATACACGTGAAAGTATTGAAATTCTATTGGATAAACTGCGTAAACGTATACCAGATGTAGTTATTCGCTCCAGCTTTATTGTTGGCTTTCCAGGTGAAACTGCTTCTCAATATGCTTCGTTGCGTGATTTCTTAGAAAAACAGCGTTTTGATAAAGTAGGTATTTTTTCTTATTCACGTGAAGAAGGTACACCAGCATATGATATGCCAAATCAAGTTCCCGAAGATATTATGCAGGAACGGTATCATGATTTGATGAGTTTACAAAGTAAAATTTCTGAAACAATTAATATATCTATGGAAGGTAAAATTCTCGATGTATTGATAGAAGGTCGCGATGATGAACAGCATATAGCATATGGTCGTTCTTATCGTGAAGCTCCAGATGTAGATGGTCAAGTGTTTGTAGAAGGCGACGATACCAGTCAGCCCGGCGATATTATCAAAGTGAGAATATTGCAAGGCTTTGATTATGATGTTGTTGGTGAACGTGTGAAAGATTAATTTAAACTGAGAGGAAATTTTTATGAAAGTTGAAATTGTAACAACGGGCAGTGAGCTTTTATTAGGACAGATTGTTAATACAAATGCTGCTTATATGTCGGCACGTCTTAATGACTTAGGATTTGATGTAATTTATCAAACGACAGTCGGTGATAATCATGACCGTATGAAAGAAGTATTAGAACATGCTTTATCGCGAGCAGATATTGTTATTACTTCTGGTGGATTAGGACCAACACAAGGGGATATTACAAAAGAAGTATCCGCAGAAATTTTTGGTCGTGGAATGAAGTTACATGTAGAAAGTAAACGCCGTATGGAGGAAAGATTTGCTCAACGTCATGTTGTTTGGACAGAAAACAATATGCGTCAAGTAATACTGCCAGAAGGTGCAGAAGTATTTTTAAATTATAATGGTATTGCTCCTGGTGTAGTATTAGAAAATAATGGCAAATATTTAATCAATTTGCCAGGCCCGCCAAGTGAAATGAAAGATATGTTTGAACGTAGTTTAAAACCATTTTTAAAGCGTAAATTTGGTTTTAAACATGTTATTGTTTCAAAAGTATTAAATACAATGGGATTAGGCGAGTCTTTGTTAGAAACTAAAATTAAAGATTTAATTTTGGCTCAATCTAATCCGACATTAGCTCTATTAATTCGTCCAGCGGGTGTAATTATTCGTATTACAGCAAAGGCTGATACGCGTCAGCAAGCAGAAGAAATGATTGCACAAATGGAAGAAAAAATTCGCCAACGTGTTGGTCAATATATATATGCTGTTAATGATGAACGTATAGAAGAAATAGTGGCTAAATTATTGCGTGATAACTGCATAAAAGTTTCTTGTGCAGAATCATGTACAGGCGGTATGTTGGCACAACGTTTAACTTCAATTTCTGGAAGTTCAGTATATCTGGATGGTAGTATTGTAACGTATAGCAATGATATAAAAACTAAATTTCTTAGTGTAGATAAGGATTTGCTTAATATAAAAGGAGCTGTTTGTGCTGAAGTAGCAGGATATATGGCTGAAGGTGTCGTTCAGTTGTTTAATTCTGATATTGGCATTGGTATAACAGGTATAGCTGGCCCAACAGGTGGCAGTAAAGTAAAACCTGTTGGTCTTGTATATATTGCTGTTTCTGGTAAATATGGTACAGAAGTTACAGAAAATCATTTTGGCGGAGAAAGAGATGAAATTAGATACAAAGCAACTCAACAGGCATTGTTTATGCTTCGTCAATATATATTGAACAATATTCAAAAGTAAATATGTTATAAGGTCATTTGTATAATATAAGTAGGAGGATTTTTTTTGGAAGAAAATATTATTAAGTTTGAAGATATGCAGTTGAGTAAGAAGGTATTAAATGCTGTAAAGGATATGGGTTTTGAAGAACCATCCCCTATACAAGCAAAAACAATACCTTTAGTACTGAAAGGGCATGACGTTATTGGACAAGCACAGACTGGTACAGGTAAGACAGCGGCATTTGGTATTCCAACGATTGAACAGATAGATGAAAAAAACAAATATATTCAAGCATTGGTATTGACACCGACACGTGAATTAGCTATTCAAATTGCGGAAGAGTTTAATAAAATAGGTAAGTATAAAAAAGTAAAAACCTTGCCAGTTTATGGCGGACAAATGATTGACCGTCAAATTCGTGCTTTACGTTTCGGTATTAAAATTGTTGTTGGTACTCCAGGCAGATTGATTGACCACATTCGTCGTAATACAATTAAACTCGACCATGTAAAAATGCTTATCTTAGATGAAGCAGATGAAATGTTAGATATGGGCTTTATTGAAGATATTGAAGAAATAATGTCGAATTTAGCTCAGAAAGAAGATAGACAAACATTATTATTCTCTGCGACAATGCCTGCACCGATTGAACGCCTTGCTAGAAATTATATGAATGACCCTAAAAAAGTCATGATTAGTCGTGAACAGCTTACTGTTCCGTCTATTGACCAACTCTATTTTGAAACACGTGATAAATTTGAAGGTCTTTGTCGTGTACTTGATATTGAAGATAGTGGGAAATATATTATCTTCTGTCGTACAAAGAAAAATGTTGATGACTTGCAGGCTTCACTTCAAGTACGTGGTTATATGGCAGGTAGTTTGCATGGTGATATGAGCCAAGCGCAACGTGATAGAGTTATGCGCCGTTTTCGTGAAGGTAAATTAGAAATTCTCATTGCAACAGATGTAGCAGCACGTGGCATTGATATTGATGATATCAGTCATGTTATAAATTTTGATATACCACAAGACCCGGAAGCATATGTACATCGTATTGGTCGTACTGGTAGAGCTGGTCGTACTGGTATTGCAGTAACATTTATTGAGCCAAAAGAATATCGTCAGCTCAAACTCATTGAACGTATGACTAAATCTAACATGATATGTGGTGAATTGCCTACACCGGCAGATGTTATTGAACGTCAACGTGAAGCAATCAAAGAACGATTGCTTAAAACATTAAATAATAATACGTATTCAGATTATCATTTAATTATTTCTGATATTGCTAATGAAGGTTTTGAATATGTAGATATTGCAGCTGCGGCATTACAGCTTTCTATTGAAGGTGTAAAGGAAAAAGAGGATAAACCATTAGATGAACGTTTTGAAAATACAGGTGGCGCACCAGGTATGGTTCGTTTATTCCTCAATATTGGACGTAAGCAAGGTATTCGTCCACAAGATATTGTCCGTAGTTTTGCCTCAGAAGTAGATATCCCAGGAAATGTCATTGGTGTTATTAATATTTATGATAAATTTACCTTTGTAGAAGTACCGAAAGATATTGCTGAAAAAGTAATTTCTGTAATGCATAGAAATACAATTAAAGGCTATAAACTTAATATAGAACCAGCTAAAGGTAAATAAATAAAAAAGAAGCCGTTAGATTAATTTATAACGGCTTCCTTTTTTATGATGAGATGTAGAGCTATATTCATTTTCAATTTTATTACGAGATAATGTTCGAGATAGTAGAATGGTAACGATGTAAAAATTTAGCAATAAAACAAGTAGAATAACCTAAAATAGAAAGAACCTCTATACGAATACTTAAGATATGGTAATATGATGATAGCTCATTATGAATTTTCCTTTCGTGTATATTTGGTGTAGAGTTTTATTTTACACGAAAATTCATAATGAGTCTTTTAATTTTTTAGGTGTCGCACTTCATTATACAATCTATCTTGTTTTAAAACAGATAAACATTCTCCAAGAATCACCATAGAATATCCATTATTAACATTTTCTATGTTTTTTAAATTTGAAAATATTGTTGAAAAATCTATTGTTTTTAATTTTTCCTTTTCTACACTATCAATTGATTTTATAAATTTATTTTCTTTTATTTCCATTTTATCACCTTACTAATTAAACTTATAATAATTCTCATCTTATAAAAAATTGGCTCTTTGTCAAATGTTGGGGTAACATAGATAGGTAGAATTTTTCTCTACCT
>C._urophasianus_2_cecum__coassemble_72_pt1 | contig 29401 bp, 25 predicted proteins | sample C__urophasianus_2_cecum__metabat2_low_PE_006 | metagenome-assembled genome bin C | reverse complement strand
TATCTATTACTTGCTATCTATTACTTGCTATCTATTACTTGCTATCTATTACTTGCTATCTATTACTTGTCTATCGCTGTGTGTCTCTGTATGCTGTTTGTTCTATAATTTATTTGTTACTTGAGTGTTTTTGTCCTCTGTTTTTATTGCTTCTGTCTTTTTATATGATAATGGATTGTTTGTTTTTATTCAATGTCTTTTTACTATGTTTGTTTTTATTTTGCTGTTTGTGATTTGGTCACTGACTTTTTATTTTTTGTGGCTTATAATTTAGATATGAGATGTTGATTTATTTATTAATTTTTATTATATAAGTGGGTGATTTTATGTTGGATACGGTTATTATTGGTAGTGGACCTGCTGGTCTTGGCGCTGCTATTTATGCTTCGCGTGCTGCTCTTGATTATGTTGTGCTTGAAAAAACAGGGTATAGTGGTGGACAAATTGTTACAACGAATGATTTAGATAATTATCCTGGTATGCCTAATATTGATGGGGTTTCTTTTTCCATGGCTTTGCAAGAACATGCTGAAAAACTTGGTGCTGTAATTAAAGAAGCAACGGTAAATTCTATTAAACAAAATGATGATAAATCCTTTAGGTTAGAAGTTGAAGGGCAAGAAGATATTATTACTAAAACAGTTATTCTTGCTACTGGTGCTAATCCTCGTACTTTAAATGTTCCGGGTGAAACTCAATTTTTAAGTCGCGGTGTTTATTATTGTGCAACTTGTGATGGAATGTTTTTCCGTAATAAGGTAACAGCAGTAATTGGTGGCGGTAATACGGCTCTTGAAGATGTATTGTTTTTAGCTAAAATCTGTCAAAAGGTTTATTTAATTCATCGCCGTGATGAACTGCGTGGTGATAAACATTCACAGGAAAAAATTTTTGCTTTATCTAATGTAGAATTTATTCAATCTGCTATACCTAAATCTATTAAAGGTGATAAGAAAGTTACTTCTTTACAAATCGAATTACTAAAAACTGGCGAAGTTGTTGATATTGCTGTTGATGGAATTTTTGTAGCTGTTGGTATGATACCAAATAATAAATTAGTACCCGATTTTGTAGCTAAAGATGACGCAGGTTATGTTATAGCTGATGAAACAGGTATTACCAATACTGATGGATTTTTTGTGGCTGGCGATTTGCGTACGAAAAGTTTGCGTCAAGTAATAACGGCTACTTCTGATGGAGCTAATGCCGTAAAATCTGTTACGGATTATTTAAATGAACATTAATTTTTTTTAGTGTACAGCGTATTAATCTTTTACATTTATTTTCTATTTATATGCTATAATATATAAATCTGTTTAAAATAAAATTTATATATAAGGGAGAGAGCTTTTTGATAAAGGTTAAACTTATGAAATACACAGAGCAACCAGAAAAAACTGTAGCGATGGCGGCTCGTCTTTGTTATTCTCCTTGTGGAGCAGAAGAACTCGATGAAAAAATGTCTGATGAACAAGTTACTAACCTTGTACAAAAAATTATCAGCATAGGTCATGCTTCTACTATGGAACATGTTACTTTTACCTTTGCTATAGAAGGTATTTCTCGCGTATTGACTCATCAATTAGTACGTCATCGTATTGCGTCATATTCTCAACAATCACAGCGTTATGTTAGTGAACACGATTTTGAATATATTCTACCACCTTCTATTGCTCAAAATCCTCAAGCTAAAGAAAAATTCACAACTTTAATGAATACAATCCGCCAAACATATGATGAACTTGTCGATATGAACATTCCTAAAGAAGATGCTCGTTACGTACTTGCTAATGCTACTGAAACGAAAATATTAGCAACATTTAACGCTCGTTCTCTTTTAAATTTCTTTTCACTACGTTGTTGCAATCGTGCTCAATGGGAAATTCGCAAAATGGCTTATCTAATGCTTGCAGAAGTAAAAAAAGTTGCTCCATTATTATTTAAAAATGCTGGTGCTTCTTGTGTCCGTACTGGTCGTTGCCCAGAAGGTGCTATGACTTGTGGCAAACTTCAAGAAATGCTTAAACTACGCGAAAAATAATTTCATTAATCTCTAGCTCTTATTTAATCGTTCATTATATAATATAAATAAGTTAAGCTTTAAATATACTATTTAAAATAATTATTAAATAATTAAGGGAGGATTTTTTATGAAATTTGTACTAGCTATGTTCGTTATGTTGGGATTTTTAGGATTTTATGTCTGTCCTTCAGTCAATGCTAATAGCAATCCTACAAATGTTGAAAATAATTTAGCCTACGCTAAAATTTCACCACAACAAGCAAAATTTATTATGGATAACGAAGCTTATAACTGTATCATTATTGATGTTCGTTCCTTAGATGAATATAATAGCGGTCATATACCTAATGCCATATCTTTACCAAATGAAACTATAACGGCTGACAATCCGCAAGTAACAGCTATTTTACCAAATAAAGACCAAACTATTTTAGTTTATTGTCGTAGCGGAAAACGCAGCAAAGAAGCTTCGAACAAACTAGTAACACTGGGTTATTCTCATGTTTATGATATCGGTGGCATTATTGATTGGCCATATGAAATTGTTAAATAACTTAAACATTTTATCACTACATTATATAAAGCATATAATTTATATGATGTAGTTTTCTTTTGTCATATACATTAATAAAAATAAAAGGAGAAAATACATGCGTCCTACAAAAAATAAGCCTAAAAATAAATTATCTATCAAAACTCGTTTTACTCGTAAAACTTCTGTCAATAAATCGCCAAGACAAGCATCAAAGCCAAAAAAAATAGAATTACATGAAGATCTTTTACTTGGTAGAAATGCTGTACGTGAAGCTTTAAAAAGTGGTCGTTCTATCAACCGTATTTTAATTGCCGAAGGTTCCCATGGTGGTTCAATTTCTGAAATTATCAACCTTGCTAAAGAGCGTCACTTGATTATACAAGCTATATCTACAGACAAATTGGATACTCTTTGTGCTGGTCAACGTCATCAAGGCATTGTAGCTTATGCTGCTCCAGTTGATTATGTAGAACTCGATGATATTTTGAATCTTGCTAAAGACCGTGGCGAAGATCCTTTTATTATTCTTTTAGATGAATTAGAAGACCCGCATAATCTCGGCGCTATTTTGCGTACAGCTGACGCTGTAGGCGCACATGGTATCTTAATTCCAAAACATCGCAGTTGTCCACTTTCTTCTATCGTTGCTAAAACATCAGCTGGCGCTGTAGAATATGTACCGGTTGCACGCATTGGCAATGTATCCCAAACATTAGAAGCCTTGAAAAAACAAGGTTTATGGGTAGCTGGTGCTGATATGGATGGAACAGAAAATTATTATGAAGCTAATTTAACAGGCCCAATCATTCTTGTAATCGGTAGCGAAGGCCGTGGTATTAGCCGTCTTACCAAAGAAGCATGTGATTTTATCGTAAAAATTCCAATGCGTGGTAAAGTAAATTCTTTAAATGCTTCTAACGCAGCAGCTATATTATCATACGAAATTTTAAAACAGCGTACTTTACAAAAATAGTCGGGAGTAATCAGCTATGCTTTATAATGAACGAGCAGAAATAATAATGCAACAAGTTCAGTTACAAGCTATTGTAAAAATCAACGATTTAAAAGATTTACTGCAAGTATCAGTTGATACAGTTCGCCGTGATTTAAAAACAATGGAACAAAATGGCTTGATAAAATGTATCCGTGGCGGTGCTTGCTTGCCAGATTTCCTAGCTTCTCTTTCCAATTCTACGGGTAGAGAAATAATGAATATTGAGCTTAAACGTGAAACTACTCACAAAGCTATTTCTCGTATATTTCGTATGCCAGAAATCAGTATAATTCAACTTCTTGCCAAACGTGCCAAAAAAGTTATCGCTGTTATGGACTCTAGTAATATTGAATAATTATCTTGAAGGCGACAGATTAATCAAATCTGTTGCCTTTTTTACAATTCATTAACTAAAATTTTACATAAATTTAATTTTTAATCAACATTTTTTCGTTTTATGTCGTTTTCTTAAACTTTGTGTAAAATTGTACAATAAAGCACTATTTGCTATTTTATGCTACTTTTACATAATATTTGCAACTATTTAATTGCATTTATACCACTAAAGGATTAAATTATTAAATGATAAGGCAATATTAATAAAGAGGTAATACCATTGAATTATTACTATAACCCTGTCCATATTTTACAAGAACAAATCAGTATGTTAGTTGCCCAAATTCTTAAAATAAATCAACCTAAAATTGAAAATTTATCCCTTTTATTTCAAGTGTTATCTGTGCAAAACGTTGAAGAACTTCAAAAACGCATTACTTCTATTTTAAATCATGCCGTTATTACTTCAACTTTAAAACAATGGCACATTAACTATGACGATTTGCCACAACTTGCCACTCAAAGCGGTACTAAAGAACGCATAGACAACAATCCTATAAATCTGACTCCTAATTTAATCGAGCAAGTTTTACAATCTATTTATTAAAGCCAATAAATTTTAACTTACAATATAAAATAGTCGCAAACTAGATAAAAAGTTTGCGACTATTTTTATTTATCATCTGTCGTATTACCCCGTATTGTACGTTGCCAAGAAATAGTTCTATAGGCTTCAATAGTATCTTTAACTAGCTTATTTTCTGTACCATCAATTTTGCCAATTGCTGTTGGTGTGAGCCATACACAATCATTAAAACCTATATCAGAACCCCGCGTAAGTGATTTGCTCAAACTATAATATTCAAATCCTTTTGGTGCAATAAGTTCCAAAATTGTCGCTGAGATATTAATATGACCGCCAGATATTTCATCAGATAAAATATCTTTTTTCACACTATCTCCATAAATAATAAATGGCACTGTATATCGGTCAAACAAACTCGGTTGTTTTTCAATATTCACCCTATCAGCATGGTCGCCTGTTATGATAAATAAATTTTTCTTTGGATGTTTTTCTTCTATATGATTTATAAATTCACCAAAAATCTTATCTGTATACCAATAATGCCCTAAACGATTTAATAAATCCTCATTATTTTGTAAGTCACTCGGTAATTTAGCGCGTACTTTTTCTTTAGGGAAATTTTCCTTTATTAAATCAACACTATATGGCGCATGATTAGAAACAGATAAAACTACATAGACTGTCGGCTCTTGATTATTATCTACATTTTCTTGTAATTTTTCAAAGATAAAACGGTCGTCACTACCCCATACATTTCCAGAAGGATACCAATAATCTGACGCACAATGAAATTCATCAAAACCTTGCGCTAAAGCAAAATTTTCAATGCGTTCCCATCCACTAAAGCCACTATACCAAAATTGTGTCTTATAACCTAATTTTTTAAATTGCGGTGCTAATGCTGTAGCATAAATTTGTCGATATGACTCTAACTGATGATTAGGATAAATATCTACATCAGATAAGCCACAAATTACTGCATTTACTGCCATTGGTGTAAATGCAGCATTGGGCATGAAATTATGCGTATAAGTAGCATTGTCTTTTTGCATAATAGCACGCATATTTTCACCTAATCCCAAATCAGCATATTTATCTAAAAGTGGCCATTGAGCAAAACTTTCCCCGATTAAAATAAAAATATGTCGTTTCGGTGCAATAATATTCCCTTGTGCTTGATAAACTAAATTACTATCAATTTGTGTTAAGTCTTCTTTACCTAGTTTTACAGCATCACTAGTATTCGCAATTTTTTCCACATAAAGTTTAATTTTATCTTTATTAATACCATAAATAACGCCATTATCTATGCGTTTTTTTATGGAATAACCGCGATAAATTGCTTGCATATCATCTAATATCATCTCATTGAGAAAAGCATCTCTTGTTTTAGCACAATTTTCCCAATGAATAGATTTAGCATAACTAAAGCTCGCACCAAAACGTGTAAATAAGGCAAATACTAATGTAAAAATAATTATGCCAACTCGAAAATACCATTTACTACTATATGGTAAAGATTTCTTTAGCCATGTTTTATTTAAAAACTTTCGCAAGATATAAATTATTATAGCCGTCAGAATTACTACGCCAATTGTACCTTCTATCAAATGATACTGTTGCACAAATGTATAAAATAACGCTACTATATCATCATTCAAAGCATTAAATACCATTTCATTAAAATTTGTATGAAATTCTTTATAGTAGAAAAACCCTGCAATGAATAAAAAATTCGTTATAAAAAAATATACTGTTGCCACATAAAGACGCAGTTTATTATCCATTTTACCACGAAAAAAATTCGGCAAAGTAGCAAAGACGAAAGAAAACAACATTAAAACACCCGCCGTTTTAAGACTCATCCTTGCTCCATAACCAAGTGCCAACATAATATCACTAAAATTAATATCACCAGCATATGAACGCATACTTATAATAGAAATAATACGCAAAACATTCAAATAAACCCATGTAAAAAAGATAATTTTAAAATCTTGTGCTAAATTATAGTTAAAAACCCTCCAACTCAAAATATATTCTCCTCTTATTTTTTTATTTTATATTTTTTATAAATGTTCTTTTAAGGCTTCTTGCCATTTTTCTTGTAAATCCACCAAACGAAAACGAGCATTTGCCGGGCTAGTCGAAGGCAATGTATAAAATTCTAAATTGGGATTTTTTAGTAATGCTTTATTATATTTTTTAAAACACTGAAATGATTTTTCCCCATTAAAACAAATACGTTTTATCTTAGGATATTGGAGTAAAAATGATGTAAAATCATTGCTCACTTCATCACAGATAGCACTATCTAAACTACCTTCTCGCACACATGAATTTATTGAATCCCATAAAGCGATATGATTTTTCCTAAGCATTTCTAATCGTTTTGTATAGATAGACGGAATAACACCACCATTAAAGAAAATTGCCATTAATTTCCAAAATCTATTTTGGGGATGAGCGTAATATTGATTTTGTTTTAATGATTTCACACTAGGCATTGAGCCTAAAATCAACGTCGTACAATTTTCATCAATCGACGGTGCAAAACCTGTACATCTTTCCATAAAATCACCTCAAAATAATCATATATCCATAAATTCAACTAAATTGCCATGTTCTTTTATAATCGACACTAAATCTTTTGTTTTCAGCCATACAGACGCAGTATTACTATTAGGATGTACAGCAATATTTGTATTCATAAAAACTTCATCTATGATGATTTTTACGCTACAAGCTTTATCATTTAAAATACCAAATGGCGTAACCGAACCTTTTGTAAGTTGCAATAAATTCCACATATCTTGTTCCGAAGCAAAACTAAGTGGTCTTGAACTTAATTTTTCTCTAAGTGCTTTTAAATTCACTTTTTTATCTTGTGCCACAACAATAATATAATAATTTTTCTTTTTATCATCACGAATAAAAAGATTTTTAGCAATAAGATTACCTTTTGGAAAATTAAGTGCTATCATTTCATCAATAGTATAAACAGGCTTATGTTCAACTAAAGAAAATTCAATATTTCTTTCTTTTAATAAATTAACTACTAATTGAATTTGTTCATTCATAAAAACAATTCCTTCTCTAATCCTAAATCTATAAGCAAATTCACAGCTATTTATATAACCAAAAAAAGCAATTATAAATATGATATAATAGTATAAGCAAAAAATAAAGGTGTGTTTTTAATGATTTTAACTATAGAAAATCTCTGCAAAACCTACGGAGAAAAAGTTTTATTTAATGATGTAAATTTTAGTCTATCTGATGGCGATAAAGTTGGTATTGTCGGCATCAACGGAACAGGTAAATCAACTTTTATTAAAATTCTTGCTGGTCTTGTACCCAAAGATGATGGCATTATTACAATTGGCAAAAATATTAAAATATCTTATTTAGAACAAGATAAAGTTTTTGAACCAGAACATACTGTATTAATGGAAGTTTTTAAAGGAACACAACCCCTTATGCGTGCTTTATACGACTATGAAATCACTTTAAAAGCTAGTCAAAACAATCTGCATGATACCAAACTTCAAGAAAAAATCATCAGTTTAAGTAGTAAAATTGATGAATTAAATGGTTGGCAATTAGAAAGTGATGCTAAAACAATTTTAACCAAACTTGGTATTATGGATTTTTATGCCAAAACTAAAACACTTTCCGGCGGTCAACAAAAAAGATTAGCTCTCGCTACAGCATTAATTCAGCCCTGTGATTTACTGCTCTTAGATGAACCGACCAACCATTTAGATAGCGAAACAATCGCTTGGTTAGAAGAATATTTACGCAAACTAAAAACAGCTTTAATTATGGTTACACATGACCGCTATTTCCTTGATTCTGTTGCTACGAAAATTTTAGAACTCGATAAAGGACGTTCTTATATATATACAGGCAATTACACTCAATTTCTTGAATTAAAAAATCAACGTTTAGAACGCGAAGAAGCTTCAGAACAAAAACGACAAAATTTCTTGCGTAACGAATTAAAATGGATTAGACGAGGTGCTCAAGCTCGTTCTACTAAACAACGCGCCCGTATTCAACGTTTTGAAGAAGTAAAAAATCAAAAAGTCGATATTGAACGCAGTAAAGTAGAAATCGGCATGGCAACTTCTCGTTTGGGACGTACTGTAATTGAACTGGAAGATGTAAATTATTCTGTAGATAATAAAACTATTATCAAAAATTTCACTTATACAGTGTTGCGCAATGACCGTATTGGAATTTTAGGTCCTAATGGCTCAGGTAAAACGACACTATTAAATATTATTGCAGGAAAACTTTCTCCTACTTCGGGCACAGTTACAATCGGACAAACCGTAAAAATTGGATATTTTACGCAAAAAAATATCGAAATGGATGAACGACTACGCTCCATTGAATATATCAAGGAGGAAGCCAATTATTTAACATTAGCCGATGGTACAAAACTAAGTGCTTCACAGCTTATGGAAAAATTTCTTTTTTCTGGTACATTGCAATGGACACCAATTGCCAAACTTTCAGGAGGAGAAAAACGCCGTTTATATTTATTGCGTATTTTAATGAGTGCACCAAATGTATTATTACTAGATGAACCAACAAATGATTTAGACTTAGAAACTATGTCTATTTTAGAAGAATTCATTGATAATTTTAAAGGTGCAATTATTTTCGTATCACACGACCGCTTCTTTATTGACCGTTTAGCCGATAAAGTATTTGTATATCAAAAAGATGGCACATTACGCCAATATCCAGGTGGTTATTCTTATTACAAAGGTATTGAAGAACAAGAACAACAAATGAACGCACAAATACAGCAATCCATACCTAAAAAAGAAGTTAAACCAACTAAAACACGTGAAAAAGCTAATGCACCGAAAAAACTTTCTTTTAAAGAACAGCGTGAATATGATGAAATAGAAGCTGTTATTGCTGAAACAGAAGGTGAATTAAAAGTAATTCAACTACAAATGGCACAAAATGCTTCCGATTATGGCAAACTCAATGAGTTGACTAAAGAAGAAACTCGCCTACAAGAAAAACTAGATTATTTAATGGAACGCTGGGCTTATTTAGAAGAAATTGTCGAACAAATGCAATAAAAAAGGCTGTACTTTGATTTAATATTCAAAGTACAGCTTTTTCTATTTTTTCTCATTTAATTCACTTAAACTCAGCAAAAAAAGTTTATCATCTTTAGACAAGTCAGCCGTTTTTAATAAATCAGGTCGATTGTTAAACGTTGTGCGCAAAGCCTCTTGTCTGCGCCACTTAGCTATTTTAGCATGGTCGCCAGATAAAAGCACATCCGGCACCTTTAACCCATGATATTCACGAGGCTTTGTATATTGAGGATACTCTAAAATACCATTATAAAATGAATCAGTCGGTGCCGACTCACCACTGCCCAGTACACCTGGAAGCATTCTCGATACAGCATCAACAATTACCATACAAGCAAGTTCGCCACCTGTTAATACATAATCCCCAATAGAAATTATTTCATCAGCTAAATTTTGTACAATTCGATTATCAAAACCTTCATAATGACCACAAATAAAAATAAGTTGGTCATATTTAGCAAGCTCTATCGCTTTTTGCTGATTAAAATTCCTCCCTGTAGGGCACATAATTACAACGCGACTATTTTCAATCTTTGTTTTTTCTTTTACTGCTTTTACAGCACGAAAAATCGGCTCTGGTTTCATCACCATGCCCGCTCCACCACCATACGGTGTATCATCGACTTGATTATGCTTATTAAAAGCAAAATCACGCGGATTGGTAATAGCAATATCCAAAATATTTTTTTTTATAGCTCGTTTTGTAATACTAGCCCCAAATACACCGCCAAACATTTCGGGAAATAACGATAAAATATCTATTCTCATATCTAATTATACTTCCTGATTTTCATTCCAAACAACTTTTATATAACCGGCTTCTATATTAATTTCTGTTACAACTTTTTTTAATGCAGGAATTAATATTTGCTTATCAGTTTCAGATTGTACAACATAGACATCATTGCTACCTGTTTTTAAAATATCTATAACCTTGCCAAATATTATATCATCTTGATTAATTACATTAAGACCAACGATATCAAAAACATAATATTCACCTTCATCTAATGGTGCAATATCAGCTCGATTTATTTTAAGCAATTTATTTGTAAGACGCATTGCTTCTTCTCTATTATTAATATTTTTTATTTTCATTACAACGAAATTTTTTTGATATCGTGTACTTGTAATCTCAATTTCTTTATCATCAACATACGCATTTTTTATTGTATTAAAACGTTCTGGAAAATCAGTTAAAGGATAAACTTTTATATCACCACGCACACCGTGTGTAGCCCCGAATTTGCCAATAATTATTTTTTTATCAGTTGCGGATTTCAATGATTTTTCCGTCCTCCACAACAATTTCACTATTCATAACTTCTGGCATTTTGTCGCCTACTTTAACTGTAAAAATATGTTGCATAGTCCCCTGAATAATTTCAGCACCTAAACCCAAATGTTTCATATCAGCGATATCTTGTGTTAATTTATCTCTAAGTTTCAAGCCTTTTGCTTTATCTACTTCCATGCGTTGAAGAATTGTTGCCACTTGTTGTGGATTAGATTGTTCATTTTCCTCAATAAATTTTTTTCTTTGAATATCAATTTTAGATAAATTTAAATTAACTTCATCTAATTGTTTATTCATTCTATCAAGCATTTTATTTTTAAATTTTTCTGTAACCTTCACTTTAATAGTTACTGGACATTGTAAAGAAATACTTTCCATAATAGTATAATAACCCCTTTATTTTTTATTTATTTACCGTACTAGCAAATTTTATGGTCTAATATATATAAATTTATACCAGTACAATATTATTCTATTGTACTCAAAAACTCCCCAGAAATCAATCTGATGAGTTTTATTTATTAACTTATGCCAAAATCTTTAAACAAACGTTTTAGATAACGCCAACCTTTTTCCGTTGTGTGTATTGCTTCCGACATAAGTTCTGGATTTTTAACAACAAGATTGATAATACGACGACGAAATTGACGATACGAAGCGTCGATATCCACAAAGAAATCTTCCATATCTTTCTGTACAGAAACTTGTGGAATATTTGCTTCTTTAATTTCACATGAATTTTTCTTTATAATCGCTCTGTCTGCATAATATGGAATATACGCATTCCAACCAAATTCATCTAAAATCATTTCTTTTATCGCTTTTGCCGCCGTTGCTTCACCATGTACAACAAATACTTGTTGAGCGTTATTCATAGTTAAATGCTGAAGCCATTCTTCTATCTGCGTATAATCAGCATGAGCAGAAAAACCATCCATATTTACAATACGTGCTTTTACACTAATCTCTTCTCCCAAAACTCTAACTTGTTTTGCCCCATCAAGCAATCTCCGTCCCAAACTGCCTTCTGCTTGATAACCAACGAACAAAATAGTAGACTCTGGTCGCCATAAATTATGTTTCAAATGATGTAAGACACGTCCTGCGTCAGCCATTCCACTTGCTGATAAGATAATTTTAGAACCAACATCACTATTGAGTGATTTTGATTCTTCCGCACTTTCACATAGACGAAGTTGCGGTATTTCTGGTAATTTACCATGCTTTTTCAAATAATCTATTGCTTCTTCATCAAAATAATTTACATTCTTAGCAAAAATACGCGTTGCTTCTACTGCTAGTGGACTATCTACGACGATAGAATAATCATCTATACGACCTGCTTTCCATAATTTGAACAAATAATACAACATTGTTTGTGTACGTCCTACTGCAAACGATGGAATAATTAAATTTCCGCCTCTATCCATTGTATCATTGACAATTTCTGCCAGTGGCGTTTCTTTATCATAAATTTGATGTTTTCTATCGCCATACGTAGACTCAATTATTAAATAATCTGCATCTTTTATATAAGTAGGGTCTTTTATAATTGGCTGGTCAGGCTGTCCTAAATCCCCAGTAAATACAAGCTTTATTTCTTCATTATTTTCTGTAACGAAAACTTCAATAATAGCCGAACCTAAAATATGACCTGCGTCATGATAAATAGCTCGCAATCCATTAACGGGTTCAATTTCTTCTTCATAATTAATGCTAACAAATTGTTTCAAAGATGCTTTAGCATCATCGAGTGTATATAACGGCTCAATTGGTGTCTTTCCCATACGCTGACCTTTACGATTTATAATTTGAGCATCAGATTCTTGAATATGCGCACTATCTGGCAACATGATATTAACTAAATCACATGTCGCTTTTGTCGCATAAATATTCCCTTTAAAACCTTGCTTGCACAACTTCGGAATAAGACCGCAATGGTCAACATGCGCATGGGTTAAAAGCACACAATCAATATCTGATGGGACAAAACGGAAATCATTGTAGTTCAAATCTCTAAGTGCTCTTGCACCCTGAAACATACCACAATCAATTAAAACTTTATGGTCATTTGCTTCTAAAAGATAACAAGAACCCGTAACAGTATGTGTCGCACCTAAAAATTGCAAATTCATAAAAAACCCTCCTTACCATACAAGTATATAATATTTTTCTCTAAATTATATATTCGAAAAATCGAGAAAGATTTCCTTTTTATAATAAAAATTTTACCGCTGTTTTATAGCATTTTTCCCCAATAATTTTTGCAATGCTTTAAAAGCTTTATCACTACCATTTATCCAAAATTCGCGATTGCCTTTTATCATTTTCTTTGTACTCAAAAAATACATATACACTGGACAAATTCCCGCATACTCATACAAAGTTTCTTTTAATTTTAAGAAATTTTCTGGGGTTTCTTGCTCTGGTTTTAACACCATACAAAATTCTGGTACATATTCTTCAATACCAATTACTTTATCAACGATAATTTTTGTTTCATCATCAATATGGTTCACTCTACCACGCACTACTACTGGTATATCTGGTACGAGATAATTTATATTTTCATAAAAATTTTTAGGAAAAACAGTACCTTCTATTATTCCTGCAAAATCTTCTATTTCCAAAAAGCACATCATATCGCCTTTTTTGGTCGTTACTCGTTTTGCCTTGCGAATAATACCAGCAAAAGTTACGTATTTATTTTCTTTTTGCCCTGAAAGTTGTTCAATTTTATACAGATGTTCAATTTTATCTTTATATTCTTCTAAAGGATGACCTGTAATATAAAAACCAGTAATTTCTTTTTCCATATTTAAAAGTTCTATCTTCGGAAACTCATCTATTTTCGGCATTTCAATCTTATCAATAAAATTTTCTTCTTCTAAAAAATCACCGAATAAATCCATTTGACCACTAGCCATATCTTTTTGACGGCGAGCTCCTAAATATATTGCTTGATCTAAAATCGCCAAATATTGCGCACGATTATATCCTAATGAGTCAAATGCACCACATTTTATCAAATTTTCCAATGAACGTTTATTGATACAACGACTGCTTACTCTAGCGCAAAAGTCTTCTAGTGATTTAAACGGTCCATCTGTTTCACGTATCTTTATAATAGTTTTCAATGCATTTTCGCCAACGCTCTTTACTGCTACCATGCCAAAACGAATACTATTTTTATCTACAGTAAAACTATCACGACTAGCATTAATATCTGGCGGTAAAATTTGAATACCCATATGTTTGCAAAGCTCAATATATTCACCAATTTTTGTACTCGTCATAAGACTTGTTAAAATAGCCGCCATAAATTCTTGCGGATAATGAGCTTTTAAATAAGCTGTACGCCACGATACCAACGCGTAAGCAGCACTATGTGATTTATTAAAACCATAATCGGCAAAATTAAGTAATAAATCAAATATCGTTTCTGCTAACTTAGTATCAATACCGTTTGCTTTCGTACCTTTTAAGAAATTTTCCTTCTGCGACATCAAGACATCATGTTTTTTCTTACCCATAGCACGACGCAAAATATCTGCCTGTCCCAGTGTAAAACCAGCTAAAACTTGTACAATCTGCATTACCTGTTCTTGATATAAAATGACGCCAAATGTTTCTTTTAAAATAGGTTCTAAAGCTGGGTGCATATACGTAACTTTTTTTCTACCATGACGACCATTGATAAAATCTGTAACCATGCCACTGCCTAAAGGTCCTGGTCGATATAATGCCATAACAGGAATTAAATCAGCAAAATTATGCGGTTGCAAATCCTTAACAAGCGTTGTCATGCCAGCAGATTCCATTTGAAATACTGCTCCTGTTTCGCCTCGACAAAGCATATCAGCCGTTTCTTTATCTTCTAGCGGTATTTTATCTAAATCGACTATTATACCACGGTTATTTTTAATATTTTCTAATGTATCAGCAATAACGGTAAGTGTTCGAAGACCAAGGAAATCCATTTTCAAAAGTCCCAACTCTTCTACACAATCTTTATCATACTGAGTTACAAAAGTTCCTTCTGAAATCTGCACTGGCACATAATCTGTTACTGGTTCTTTAGAAATAACGACACCAGCTGCATGTGTAGATGAATGGCGTGGCATACCTTCAATATCACGCGCATAATCTATCATTTGTCTTACCTGCATATTTTCTTGATAAGCTTGGCGTAATTCTACTGAATCTTTTAACGCTTTATCAAGTGTAATACCGAGTTCTTGCGGAACAAGTTTAGCAATTTTATCCACTTCACTATAAGAAATATTCATCACACGTCCCACATCACGAATAGCACCTTTAGCCGCCATTGTACCAAAAGTAATAATCTGCGCTACATGGTCATCGCCATAACGCCGTTTTACATATTCGATAACTTCATCACGGCGAATATAGCAAAAATCGATATCAATATCTGGCATTGTTACACGTTCTGGATTTAAAAATCGTTCAAACAGTAAATTATATTTTAAAGGGTCAATATCTGTAATTCCCAAAATATATGCTACAATACTACCAGCTGCCGAACCACGCCCAGGTCCTACAGCAATATTTTGGCTACGGGCAAAATTAATGAAATCCCAAACAATAAGAAAATAACTATCATAGCCCATACGGTGAATAATCGACAGTTCATATTCTAAACGTTTATTTATTTCTTCTGTAATATTATTATATCTGCTACTGATTTTTTCTTCACATAATTTACACAAATATTGCTCATCTGTCATGCCCTCTGGCAAAGGAAAATTCGGCAAATGCAAATGACCAAATTCAAAATCAACCTTGCAACGCTCAGCAATTTCTACTGTATTGATTATAGCCTGCGGTACATCAGGAAATAAATCCGCCATTTCTCGACCTGATTTCAAATAAAAATCGTCATTATTAAATTTCATGCGGTCTTTATCATCAAGTGTCTTTCCCGTTTGAATACATAAAAGCACATCATGAAATGTACTATCTTCTCTTTTTATATAGTGAATATCGTTTGTTGCTACTAATTTAATATCATATTTTTGTGCTAACTTTATAAGTCCTGCATTTGATTTTGCTTCTTCAGGAATTTGATGATTTTGTATTTCTAAAAAAAAATTATCTTTGCCAAAAATATCCACATATTCTAAAACTAATTTTTCCGCTCGTTCCATATTATCACGAATAATTGCTTGCGGAATTTCTCCAGCTATACAACTACTCAAGCAAATAATACCTTCATGATATTTTCTAAGTAACTCTTTATCAACACGCGGTTTATAATACATTCCTTCAATATTGGCAAGCGATACAAGTTTAATCAAATTCTGATACCCCGTATTATTTTCCGCCAATAAAATCAAATGATAATAACGCGTACTTTCTACTTCAAAATTATCAAAACGAGATTTAGGTGCTACATAAACTTCACAACCAATAATCGGCTTTATACCTTGCTTTTTCGCCTCCTTATAAAAAGCAATCGTTCCGTACATAGTACCATGGTCAGTAATAGCTAGTGAGTTCATACCCAATTCTTTAGCATATTCAACTAATTTTTTAATACGACTAGCCCCATCTAACAAACTATATTCTGTATGCACATGTAAATGTACAAAATCAACAATTTCTTTTTTTATTGTATCTATCCCATTTATTTTTTCTAAATTATTCATTATGACCTCACTTCCTCTAATTTATTTATATCTAAAAATTTATTTTTGCTAAATATCCATTTAAAATTATAAAATATCTTCTAATATATTATATATATTAGAACGACTAAAAATTTTCTAGTAGATAACTAAACATAACAGATTATATTAATAAAATTATTTTATCAATTTAGTACAAATTTGTCATTGTTGTTTCTTTTTTACTTAAAGAAAATTTATGGTATAATATCGTTTAGAATTTATATCATTATATTGTGGAATATTATGGAGGACGTTTTTTCTTAAATGGGCAAATTTGATGACCAATATTTATTGTTGGAACAATTATACGAAGACAGTTTTTATCCCGATTTTATCGTAGACAAATTAAAATATCTTTTAGAAGATTTTATTAATTATCTTGAAACTAACCCACAAAAGCAAGCGGAAATTGAAGATAAAATTTATGAATTGGTAATTAACGTTAATAGTTTTCAATATGAATTTCTCGATAATGAAAGTGAATTTGATAATTTAGCACGTGAATGTTTAATTCGCGACATTGAATATATTCTTCAATGGTTTCATTTTCCTATTAATGTAGAAGAAGTTCTATCTCAAAGAGAATGGGATTAATCTAATTCAAATTTAAAATTAATTTTATTTATGCTATACTATAATCCGTATCAGTATTTTAATTTGGAGGATTGTTTAATGTTATTAACTAAAAAGTCTGTAGAACTACTCGCTCCTGCAGGCAATTGGGAGACTTTTGTCGCTGCCATTGACGCTGGAGCTGACGCTGTTTATCTGGGTGGTAAGCATTTTAATATGCGTATGCTCAAATCAGACGCTAATTTTGATAATGAAATGCTACGAAAAGCAATAGAATATGCTCATGCACATAATGCACTGCTTTATATAACTATTAATAATCTCATCAGTGATGATGAATTACCCGAACTTGAAGAATATCTTAAATACTTAAATGAAATTCAGCCTGATGCTATTTTAATTCAGGATTTAGCTGTAGCACAGCTTGTAAGAAATCTCGGGCTTAATCTCACTATGCACGCATCTATTATGATGAATTCTCATAATAATTCCGCTATAAAAAAATTAAAAGAATACGGTATTCGTCGTGTTGTTGTAAGTCGTGAAATGTCCTTAAAAGAACTCAGCGAATTAAAAGCCGTTGATAATGATTTTGAATTAGAATATTTTGTACATGGCGATATGTGTATTTGTGAAAGTGGTCAATGTATTCATTCCGGCGTATTGTTTGCTAATAGTAGTAATCGTGGTCGTTGCATGAAAGCTTGTCGCTGGCCGTATAAAATCATGGATGAAACTACTGGCGAAATTCTGCCGACCAAAAATGATGGTGATTATGTATTAGCTTTAAAGGATATGTGCATGTTCCGCAATATTCCTGATTTAATTCAAGCTGGTGTTTATTCCTTTAAAATTGAAGGTCGTATGCGCAGTGCTGATTTTATTGCTAGTATTGTCAGCATTTATCGTCGCGCTATTGATGCTTATGTAGCAGATCCAATGGGCTATTGTATCAATGAAGATGATTGGCAAACACTTTTTAATAATCGTGTACGTGATTATTCAACTTGTTTTGCTATGGATAAACCAGACAATCAGGCTATTGGTTACAGTGGTAAACGTGAACCACGCTTTTTTAGCTACGCTGCCAAAGAAGCTGATTTAAAATGTGATTGGTTAAATGCTGAAGTTCCAATTAGGCGAAAAGATGATAAAAAACCAAAATTAATTGTTAAAACGGCTACAATTGCTCATGCTCGCCAAGCACTACAAAATGGTGCTGATATTCTCCTTGTTGGTGGCGAAGTATATAAACCAAATAAACCTTGGACTTTAACAGAAATTGAAACTATTTTGAAAGAAGCTCATGCCCAAAATGTTCGTGTTATTGTAAATACACCACATATAACTTTAAAAAAACAATGTAGTGAACTTGAACAACTTTGTCGTGATTTAAATGAAATCCAACCAGATGGTATTATGGCAGGAAATATCGGCTCTGCTAATATAATATATGACTGCACTGCTATTCCTGTTTTTGCTGACCATAACTTTAATTTATTCAATCATATAGCTACACAATTTTTACTAGAAAATGGTATTACAGGCGCTACAGCTTCTTATGAAATGCCCTATCCACAAGTACGTACACTCATAGAAAACAGTTCATTACCAATCGCTATAACAGTTCATGGCAATGTAGAAGCCATGATTAGTGATAACAATATTCCTGCTATGAATTTAGACTATGATCCCCTCACTAATCCAGATTTCAACAATAAACATTTTGCTTTAGTTGATACAGTTGGTGGTAAACATTCCATGCGTATGGACCAACTTAATCGTTTACACATTTTATTTACACATGATTTATGCCTATTACCATATAGCGAAAAATTAATGGGTGCTGCTGCCTGGCGTATTGAAGCTCAAGATTACACACCAGAACTTACAGGGTTACTAACTAATATTTATCGCCAAGTAATTGATGGTACTTTATCTGATAAAGATAAAGCTCTTGCTCAAATTCAAAAAGAAAGTCCACGTCCACTCGGTATTGGTGTTTACCGTCATAAAAAATCCTATTAATCTTGCCTTATTATGCCAGTAAAAATTTATACATTACTGGCATAATACATAATATATTTATTGAAATGAAAGGAAGTTTTGTTTATGGCTGAATATATTGGCCCTGAAAAATGTCTAGAAAAGAAGAAAAAATACATCATTCCTTGTCTTGGTCATTTTTTCACTAATCCGCCACAATTTGTCAAAGGTTCTATGCAATATCTTTATGACCATACTGGCAAAAAATATTTAGACTGCTTTGCTGGTGTATCCGTTATCAACTGCGGTCATTGCAATCCAGAAATAACAGACAAAGTTGTAAAACAAGTACAAACGCTCCAGCATGTATGTAATATTTATTTAACTGAAGATATTTACAATCTCGCTGAAAAATTAGCTCAAGTTACACCTGGACGTTTACAAAAATCATTTTTCTGTTCTACTGGTACAGAAGCTAATGAAGGCGCTTTATTACTTGCAAGTATCTATAATGGCAAAAGCGAAATTTTAGCACTAAGAAACGGACTGCATGGCAGAACAAAACTTACAATGGATGTAACTGGTATCGGCATGTGGCGTACTGACCCTAACCCTATTGGTGGTATTCATTTTGCACCAAATCCATATTGCTATCGTTGCCCACTTGGCAAAAAATTCCCAGAATGTGATTATGCTTGTGCTAATGCTGTAGAAGATATCATCAGCTATGCAACTTCCGGTCAAGTTTCCGCTATGATTTGCGAAGCTATTCAAGGTAATGCTGGTATTGTCGTTCCACCAAAAGGATATTTCAAACGCTTGAAAGAAATTCTTGAAAAACATGATATTCTACTCATCATCGACGAAGTTCAAACAGGTTTTGCCCGCACTGGTAAAATGTTCGCCATTGAAAACTTTGATGTTGAACCAGATATCATGACTATGGCTAAAGCCCTTGGCAATGGCGTACCAATTAGTTGCTTTATCTCCCGTACCGAAATTGCTGATAAATACACTCGTCCAGGAGCTTCTACACTTGGCGGAAATCCAGTTTCTTCAACAGCTGGTCTTGCTGTTCTTGAATATATCGAAAAACACAATCTCATGGAAAATGCCAAAGCCCGTGGCGACCAACTTCGTCAAGGTTTACGAGAATTACAGAAAAAATATCCAATCATTGGCGATGTTCGTGGTCTTGGCTTAATGACAGGTGCTGAACTTGTAAATCCAGATAAATCACCAGCACCAAAACAAGTTGATTTTGTTGTTGAAACAATGAAAGACCGTGGTTTCCTCATTGGTAAAAACGGTATTGCAAGAAATGTTCTTGCTTTCCAACCACCACTTATTATTACTGAAGAAAACATCAATGATTTACTCAATAATCTTGGTGATGTTTTAGCCCTTATTAAATAAAAAATATATGAGGTGAAGTTATGGACTTATTACATGAGCTTACATTAGCAATGATAAAATACTATCAAGGTGACCCCAAACGAATTCAACATTTTATTAAAGTGCACAGCTTCGCCCAATTAATCGGCATTAGTGAAAAACTTGATACCGAAACGTTATTTATACTCGAAACTGCTGCCCTAACTCATGACATTGGCATAAAATTAGCTGAAACAAAATTCAATAGCTCCATAGGCAAATTTCAAGAACAAGAAGGCCCTGCTCCAGCTAGGGAAATGTTATCAAGATTAGGTTTTAAACAAAATATCATTGACCGTGTATGCTATCTTATAGCACATCATCACACTTATAATGATATAGATGGTTTAGATTATCAAATACTTGTTGAAGCTGATTTTCTTGTAAATTTATATGAAGATAATTTACCTAAAAAAGCTATACAAACTGCCTTAGAACATATATTCAAAACAAAAACAGGTAAATGTCTTTGTAAAACAATATTCAATTAAAATCATAATAAGTCCCATTTGGGGGCTTTTTTTTATACAACAAAACTTACTCTTCGCTAAAATACAATTATTACAAAACACTAAAAAAGATAGGTAAAAACTACCTATCTATACTAAACCCAATATTTAACAACAAGTTAATATTTTACGATTTTACGGTAATATGCTGACGATATTTTCTCTCTGATAACATCCGTCTTAATCGCTGGCTATCACTTTCTTCAATATATTTTTGAGCGAAAATATGCGGTACAGCAACTCCTACTGCAATTGCTAAAATTACTAGCATTGCATTTACACCGCTTTGAAATGAGAAGAGAAAATTTTCTACATTAAGCGCATCAACATCTATTATATTGAATAAAAGTCGATACATATAAATACCTGGCATTAAAGGAATAACAGAAGGGATTGTAAGTACATGACTGGGGACATGAAACCAATGAACCGCTTTTAAAGCAATAATACTTACAGCCATTGCGCCAAATAATGTACCTATTGGTTGCCCAACAGATAAAATATCCATAGATAAAGTGCGAGTACATACAGAAATTATTCCACCGATACCTACTACCCATAAAAGACGTGGTGGCACATCAAACATAGTAGAAAAACCCGTAGCTGCAATAAATGCTGAAATAACATATACCAAATATGATTGATGGTCAACAGCTGGTAAATGAGTAAAATCTTCTATATTAAATAATTTTATTGCAAAGATTATGCCAAATGTCATACTACCTACCATTAATAATGTATTCATAGCACGCGTCATACCAGCAGTAATATAACAATCCGCCATATCTTCTAAAGCATTTATGAGCGGTACACCTGGCACGATAAAAATAGCACAAGCTAACATTGGATACCATGGTGTTGAGCTAAACGGTAAAAAGTGAGTAAGATATGCTATTACTGTAGCGATAAAAGACGCAATAGCAATAGACATATACGGATTAATTTTGCCTTTAATACAAACACTCCGCACAAAAAAACCAATAAAAGCAGCCAAAGCCGTATATAAAGCTGCTACAAAATCGCAACCAAACATTTTGCCTACGCCACCACAAGCAAGTGCTGCACCAAAATTAATAATAAATGAAGTATATTTACTTTTCTTTTGCTCAAGTTTAGTTAATTCTCTTTCAAATTTTTCAATAGAATAATCATATTCAATGGCTTCCCATGTAAGCCGACTAACTTCAGAAATTATATTCATGTCTACATTATGTTGATAGCATTTTTGCAATTTTGTCATATGATAATTGCCCACGCCTACACTTACCATTAATGTTGTATATGTAACATGAATATGTAATTGGTCACCGAAAATCCCTGTATAAGCAGCTGTTCGTTTCATAGAACGTACTATTCTATTTGTATCGGCAGCATTTTCCATCAATAATTTACCAACGTGTAAAATTAACTGAACTTTTTTCCTTAATTCTAAATAATTTTCATCAACAACAGGAGATATAATTTTTTTCCTCTTTTTACTGTACATTAATCACAATACCTTTCTATTATAATTAATTGTTTTGCATATTTCTATTTTAACATAATAATAAATAATGATTACATGTTCTTGTAGAGAATTTTTGTAAAATATCTTAGAATTGGCTTTTTTAATTTGCTATTATGCCAAAATTTTTCTATACTAAACTATATAATTAAAGTAGAGGTGAGTGAATTTTTATGATAAAATCTATTTTTTTAATATATATGGTACTTTAATTAGCTTTAAAACACATAAAATTCCCGAGTCAACAATGATTGCATTGAAAATACTTCATAACAAAAAAATTAAATTGTTTATGATATTATGATTTGATTTTTGATTTTATAATGAAGATAGTATATAATAGATATGTTTTACTAGACACTGTTTTGTATTTATAACAAGATAGTGCCTTTTTTGTTAGAGGTAATGTTTTTTTATATATTAATAGGAGGATTTCTAATGGATGATTTAGGAACACTTGCTCAGCTTAATTGGTATCCTGGTCATATGGTTAAGGCAAAGCGTATTATTATGGAAAATCTAAAATTAGTCGATGTCGTTATAGAACTTTTAGATGCCCGTATTCCTCGTAGTAGTGCTAATCCTATTTTAAAAGATTTAATCGGTAATAAACCACATCTTATTGTATTAAATAAAATTGACTTAGCTGATAATACTATAAATAATAAATGGGAAGAATATTTTACATCGCTTGGTAAAGTTGTTGTAAAAATAAATTCCTTAAATGGTAAGGGTATCCGCCAACTTGTCACAAAAGCTGATGAACTTGCTAAGGCAAAAACTGCTAAATTTGCCAATAAAGGTGCAAAGCCTCGCAATGCTCGTGTCATGATTGTAGGTATACCAAATGTTGGTAAATCTTCCCTTATCAATCGTTTATCCGGCAGTGCTTCACTTAAAACAGCAGATAAACCAGGTGTTACACGTGCTAAGCAATGGATTAAAATAAAAAATAATCTTGATTTATTAGATACACCAGGGATTTTATGGCCGAAATTCGAAGACCCTGAAGTTGGTTTAAATCTCGCTTTTACCGGTGCTATTAGTGATGAAGTTTATGATATTGAACGAGCAGCAGAAATTTTACTTTGGCGACTTAAAAAGCATTATGGACAAAATATCATGGAACGATATAAAGTCAGTGAAATGCCTCAAAAGAGTGAAGAATTATTTGCATTGGTCGGTAAAAAACGTGGCTTTTTGCAAAAAGGTGGCGTGATTGATACAGAAAAAACAGCGATTGCTGTATTGAAAGATTTCCGTGCAGGTAAACTCGGCAATATATCTTTAGAAGAGCCTTAAATAAATATTTGACATAAATATATTGATATAATACACTAATAAAAAGATACTTTTATAAAAATTAATTATATCATTGATACATTAGGGGGAATTTTTTTGTATATTAACAACAAATTGAGAAATGTCGCTATCATAGCTCATGTTGACCACGGTAAAACTACTCTCGTTGATGCTATGCTTAAACAGAGCCATATTTTTCGTGCGAATGAACAAGTAGCAGAACGTGTAATGGATTCTAATGCACTTGAACGTGAACGCGGTATTACCATTTTGTCCAAAAATACATCTGTAATGTATAAAGATATTAAAATCAATATTGTTGATACACCAGGTCACGCTGATTTTGGCGGAGAAGTTGAACGTGTACTCAACATGGTTGATGGGGTACTTTTACTTGTTGATGCTTCTGAAGGCCCTATGCCACAGACAAAATACGTTTTACGCAAGGCTTTAGAACAAGGTTTAAAACCTATCGTTGTCATCAATAAAATCGACCGTCCTGACCAGCGTATCGATGATGTTTATGATGAAATTTTGGAGTTGTTTATGGAACTCGGTGCTGATGATGACCAACTAGACTTCCCAGTTGTATATGCTATTGCTCGTGATGGTATTGCTAAACTTAACCTTGATGATGAAAGCGATAGCTTAGAACCATTAATGGATTTACTTGTTAAGGAAATTCCAGCTCCACAAGGTGATATCGATGGTCCACTTCAAATGATGATTACTACACTTGATTCTGATGATTATGTTGGTCGTGTAGCTATTGGCCGTGTAATGCGTGGCAAAGTAAGAGAAGGTCAAAACGTTGTAATTATCAGCGGTGATGGTGAAACAAAAGAACGCATTAGTAAAGTATATGTTTATCAAGGTTTAAAACGTGTAGAAGTTACTGAAGCACCTGTAGGTGAAATTGTAGCACTTACCGGTCTTGCTAGTGCAAGTATTGGTCATACTGTAGCTGATGCAGAAAATCCAGAAGCTTTGCCAACAATCAATATTGATGAACCAACACTTTCTATGACATTCGGTGTTAATACTAGCCCGTTTGCTGGTCGTGAAGGTCAATTTGTAACTTCTCGTCATTTACGTGACCGTTTATTTAAAGAAACAGAAACAAATGTAAGCTTACGTGTAGAAGAAACTGATAGCCCAGATACATTCAAAGTTTCTGGTCGTGGTGAATTACATCTTTCCATTTTAATTGAAACAATGCGCCGTGAAGGTTATGAACTTCAAATTGGTAAACCAGAAGTTATTTATAAAGAAATTAATGGTCAGCTTTGTGAACCAATGGAAAACCTTACAATTGAAGTTCCACAAGAATTCATGGGTACTGTTATGGAATCCCTTGGTACTCGTAAAGCCGAACTTTCTAACATGACAGAACTTAAAGGTTATTTGCGTCTTGAATTTACAATTCCGGCTCGTGGACTTATTGGTTTCCGCTCTGAATTTTTAACAAATACAAAAGGCAATGGTATCATGAACCATGTATTCCGTGGTTATGCACCATATAAAGGCGATATTCCAGGTCGTAGCCGTGGTTCTCTTGTTGCTTTTGAACAGGGTGAAACTACTCCATATGGTATTTATACATTACAAGACCGTGGTACAATGTTTATTTCACCAAATCAAATGGTTTATGAAGGCATGATTATTGGTGAAAACAGTCGTGAACTCGATATGGACGTTAATCCATGCAAAAAGAAAAACGTATCTAATATGCGTTCATCATCTTCTGATGAAGCTATTCGCCTTACTCCACCACGCATTTTAAGTTTGGAACAGGCTTTAGAATATATCAATAAAGATGAAATGGTAGAAGTTACACCTGAAAGCATTCGCTTGAGAAAGACTATTCTCGATAAAGCCCAACGTGGTCGTATGCGTAAAAACGCAAAATAAAATAAAAATTGAAAGAAAGAAACGATAAATTTCTTATCATTTCTTCTTTCTTAAAAATGAACTGTGAGAATATATTATTTATTACAGGATTTTTTAAATTTTAATAGAATAAGTACTATATCTGTTATTTTGTTGTAGCTATGTACTTGAGGTGAGATTATGGATTTTTTGTCTAAGATAACACAATATTTAATTCCAGAAGAAGAAGTGGAAGTTGAAGAAACTTCAAAAGAAAAAGCAAGAAAAGCAGATAAAACAGCTAAAGTTGCTACCGTTAGCCAAAAAGTAGTAAATGGTCCTACTATGTATACCAATGTTGAACCAGCTATTATTTCCAAAAAAGAAGAAAAACGTCCTAATTTAAAAGTTTACAAACACGCAAATATAAAAATCCTTGTATTCGAACCAACAAATTTCAATGATACAAGATTTGCTGCTGATGCTTTAAAAGACTCTAAAACCGTACTTATTAATTTCGAAAAAATAGAAGCTAGTGAACAAATTCGTATCTGTGATTTTATGAACGGTGCTTGCTATGTATTAGATGGCTATGTAAGACAAATTACGAATAAAATGGTATTATATACGCCGAAAGGCATTTCTATTGAAAAAATCGTTTCTAATAAAGCATAACAAAAAAAACATCTATGATAAGTAAATTCATAGATGTTTTTTTTTGTTAATCCGATATTATTTATTGAGTGTTTCTTGGCAAAAATTGATAAATGATTGAGCTGCTTTAGAAATATAGCGGTCTTTTTTCCAAGCAAGACCAACATCAACAAAAATTGGTTCTTCAATTGGCAATGTTTTAATATGTGGTGTATCTTGTACAATAAAATCAAGCAAAAATGCCATACCTACATTGCTAGAAATAAGACCTTTGATAGTTTCTATTTGATTAGACTCTAATACAATATTAGGTTTGATATTATTATTTTTAAATTTTTGCAAAATCATATTGCGAATGAATGAACCTTCTTTTAACATGATTAAATCAATATTATTGACATCTTCCCAAGAGAAACTATCTTTTTGTGCTAATGGATGTGTATCTGGTATGCAAGCTACTACTTGATTAGTAGACATAGGCAAAAGTTGCAAGCTTGGGGAGGCATTAGAAATAATTACAATGCCAAAATCAAGTTCATCGCGTTCTAAGGATTCACGAATGGACATAGAACCTTTTTCGTATAAATAAATATCTAAATGAGAAAATTTCTTTTGAAATCCTGAAAAGATTTTCGGAAATAAATATGCTCCAATCATGGAAGGGATACCAATTTTAATTGTACCTTTTTGTAATTGCTTATAATCATTAACTTCTAAAACAGCGTCTTGAATATTGCGCAAGGCTTGTTCTATGCGATTTAAAAAAACAGCTCCTTCTGGTGTTAAAGAAAGTTGTTTTTGACTACGTTCAAATAATTGTATACCTAATTCAGCTTCCAATTTTTTTATGGCTACAGTAATATTTGGTTGAGAAACTGAAAGTCTTTTTGCAGCACGTGTAATATTTTTCAAGCGACTGGTCATTTGAAAATATTCTAACTGTTTTAGTTCCATTATTATCCTCCGTAATTCTATAAATAAAATTAATTGAATTATATCTATTATAGCATAATAACCGTTGATATTAAATATTTATTTATTAACGTATACTAAAAATATAAATATTTTTTATATAACATGAATAATAAAAGCTAAATTACTAATTGTTTTCGTACTATTTAAACTTATTTTAGATGAAAAAATAAAAAATTTAAAAATTAGCAGGAAAATAAATTTATTTAAAGAATAATATATATACAAAAATAAATAATATAAACATTGTATAAATTTGAAAATATAAAAGTGAGGTTAGTAAAATGGTTAATAACTATTCGTATCAAGATTTTTTATCTGTTGCTAGAAAAATTACTTATGATGCAACAATCCCTGAACTTCTTGAAGAAGCTGTTAGAAATCACGAAGGTCGTTTGTCCAACAATGGAGCTATCTGTGTTACTACTGGTAAACATACTGGTCGTTCTCCAAAAGATAGATTTATTGTAGATACTCCAGATGTCCATGATATCATTCATTGGTCTAATACAAACCAACCATGCTCTGAAAAAACTTTTAATCAGCTGTACGCAAAAATGAAAGAATATGCTAAAGACCATCAACTTTTCGTAACAGATGCTATTGTTGGGGCTGATCCTGATTATAGACTACAAGTAAAATGTATTAATGAATATGCTTGGCATCATCTTTTCTTAAAACAACTATTCATTAGACCAGAAAAAAAATTAACTACACCAGCAGGCTTCACACTCATTTGTATGCCTAGTGTAAAAGCTAACCCAATAGAAGATGGTACACATTCTGAAACATTTATTATTTTAAATTTCAGTAAACGTATGGTACTTATCGGCGGTGGTTCTTATGCTGGCGAAATGAAAAAATCTATGTTCTCCGTAATGAACTATATTTTACCACAAAAAGGTATCTTCTCTATGCACTGCTCTGCTAACGTAGGTAAAGATGGTAATACAGCTTTATTCTTCGGTCTTAGTGGCACCGGTAAAACAACTTTATCTGCTGACCCTAATCGTAAACTTATCGGCGACGATGAACATGGTTGGAGTGAAAATGGTATCTTCAATCTTGAAGGTGGTTGCTACGCTAAAACGATTAATATTACACAAGAAACAGAACCACAAATTTATGATGCCATTCAATATGGTACTATCTTAGAAAATGTTTATATTAATCCATATACTCGTGAACCTGATTTCTTCGATGCACGTTTTACCCAAAATACTCGTACTGCTTATCCAGTTGAAAATATACCAGGTGCACTCATTCCTAGTATGGCAGGTCATCCAAATGCTATCATCTTCTTAACAGCAGATGCATTTGGTGTACTTCCTCCAATTTCTAAACTTTCCAAAGAACAAGCTATGTATCATTTCTTATCTGGCTATACAAGTAAAGTTGCTGGTACAGAACGTGGTATTACTGAACCACAAGCTACATTCTCAATCGGCTTTGGTGAACCATTCTTCCCACTTTCTCCACTTAAATATGCTCATTTACTTGGCGAAAAAATTAATCAATATAATACAAGAGTATACCTTGTTAATACTGGTTGGACAGGCGGTCCATATGGTGTTGGTAGTCGTATGAAACTTAAATATACAAGAGCTATGGTTACAGCAGCATTAGATGGTAAACTTGATGATGTTGAATGGAGCGATTACGGTTACTTCCAGCTTTGCATTCCTGCTTCTTGTCCTGGTGTACCTACAGAAGTATTAAATCCTGAAAATACATGGGCAGATAAAAAAGCTTATCATACTCAAGCTGCAAAATTAGTTCGTAAATTCGCTGAAAATGTACAAAGATTTAAAGGTGAAATACCTGATGAAATCTTAAATGCTGGTCCAAAATTAGACGAATAATCTATAAGTTTTACAATAAATGCTAAAGTAAGAGAAAAATTTCTTATTTCAGCATTTATTTTTTTGCAAAAAAAAAGATAAAAGTTTTAAAAAAAACATGTTTTGGTGTGAAAAGATTTGACAGGTAAAAAAAGAATAATCTATGCTTC
>C._urophasianus_2_cecum__coassemble_71_pt1 | contig 29495 bp, 30 predicted proteins | sample C__urophasianus_2_cecum__metabat2_low_PE_006 | metagenome-assembled genome bin C | reverse complement strand
GATAGGTAGAAAAAATTCTACCTATCTATGTTACCCCAACATTTGACAAAGAGCCGAAAGCTGAACACAATTTAGTGTTCAGCTTTATTTATCGTATTAAATTATTGTACACCAGATTCAATCAAACCATATTTGCCATCTTTACGTTTATAAACAACATTGACATCTTCTGTTTTATCATCACGGTATACAAAGAAATCATGATTTAACAAATTCATTTGCATAATAGCTTCTTGTACATCCATAGGTTTTACTACAAAACGTTTGGTTTTGATAACAACAGCATCTTCGGTATTTTCTTCTGCTTGTTTATCAGAGCCAACACCTTGAGCCATTAATTCTGTTTTTATGCTACCTTCGCGGAAACGTCTTTCTAATTTAGTTTTATATTTACGTATTTGACGTTCAATTTTTTCGATAACTAAATCTATAGATGTATACATATCCATAGTTGCTTCCTGTCCACGTAATAAAATGCCTTGAACAGGTACAGTAACTTCTACAATATGACGGTCTTTTGATACTGTAAGAAGGACGGTAATTTCTCCGACATTATCGAAGTACTTTGTTACTCTTCCTATTTTCTTTTCTACGTAGTCGTGAAGTGCAGGAGTGACTTCAATATTTTTGCCTCTAATAGTGAATGTTGCCATAGCATTCATCCCCTTTTCTGTATCTTTAGTTATATATATTCTACATATAGATATGTATTCCTGCTGTTTTTCATAAATTTTTTTAAAAATTTTATATTTATTTAAATTGTATATGATTTAATTACTATGATAGTTTTAACTTTGAAATATTTTTTTAGTTATTATTTGCAAATATGTTAAAAAGCTATATAATATCGTATATAGAATAGGAGAGATAAAGTCATGTTAGATACAGATTTATGTTGGTGTGGCAGTGGTCATAATTATGCTGATTGCCATAAAAATTTTGATGAACGATTAAACTCTATTAAATTGAAAAAATTCAGAGGACAATGTCGTCCACCACGTCAAATTATTAAAAATGAAAAGGATATTGAAGGAATAAAAAAAAGTGGCATTATAAATAATGGTGCGCTTGATTTAATTGCTGAAAATATTTGTGCTGGTATGGATACAGAAACGATTAATCTTATGGCACATAATTATATTATTGAACATGATGGCATACCGGCTTGTCTAAATTATGAAGGTTTCCCAAAGAGTATTTGTGTTTCCATCAATAATGTAGTTTGTCATGGTATACCGAGTCGTGATACTGTTTTAAAAGATGGCGATATTGTAAATGTAGATGTAACAACTATTCTTGATGGATATTTTGCTGATGCCTCTCGTATGTTTATGATTGGTGATGTTTCACCAAAAGCAAAAAAATTAGTAGAAGTAACTAAAGAATGTATGGAAATAGGCATTGCAGCACTTAAACCATGGGGCTTTCTTGGTGATGTTGGTGCAGTAATTCAACATCATGCACATAAAAATGGCTATTCTGTAGTTCGACAGCTTGGCGGTCATGGAGTTGGTAAACAATTTCATGAAGAACCATTCGTTGCACATTTTGGTAAGAAAAATACGGGAATGTTGCTTGTTCCTGGTATGGTTTTAACAGTTGAACCAATGATTAATGCCGGCAAAGATGAGATTGTAATTGACCCGTTTGATGATTGGACAATTTATACAAAAGATGGTTCGTTATCTGCTCAATGGGAAAAAACAGTGCTTATTACAGAAACAGGTACAGAAATTTTAGCTGATTAATTATTAATTGAAAAGGAAATGCTTCCTGAAATTTTGGCTCAGGAAGCATTTTTATACTTATTTTTATTGAAAAGGAGTTTTGAGATGATACAGCCAATGATAACGATGGAGCATGTTTCCAAGAAGTACGAAAATGATGTTTTAGCTTTGCATGATATTAATATAACGATTTATAAAGGTGAATTTGTCTTTATCGTTGGTCCTAGTGGTTCAGGTAAGTCTACTTTCATGCGAATGTTATTACGAGAAACATTGCCAAGTTCTGGCACAGTTAAAGTTAATGGATATAATATTTCTACTATGCGTACAAAAGATGTACCATATTTACGACGTAGTTTAGGAATTGTTTTTCAAGATTATCGTTTATTACCAAATAAAACTGTTTATGAAAATGTAGCTTTTGCTATGCATGTTATTGAAGCACCACATCGTTTAATTCAACGTAGTGTAATAAACGTACTCGATATTGTTGGTCTAAAGGATAAATATCGTTGTTTTCCTCATCAATTGTCTGGTGGTGAACAACAACGTGTAGCGATTGCCAGAGCTATTGTAAATCAGCCTTCTATTGTGATAGCTGATGAACCTACAGGCAATTTAGACCCAGAAACAACATGGGGCATTATGGAAATTTTTAATCGTATTAATCAAGCAGGAACAACAATCGTTATGGCTACACATAATAAAGATATTGTTGATACAATGCAACGACGTGTTATAGCTATTTCACAAGGAAATATAATTCGTGATGTGGCACAAGGAGGTTATGACGGTGAAATTTAGTACGAGTAAATATTTTATAAAAGAAGTATATACGTCTTTTAAACGCAATATATGGATGACATTGGCTTCTATTTTAACAGTAGTAATTTCACTATTTATTTTAGGATTTTTTTCAATTGTTGTATTGAATTTGAATAAACTTGCTAATACGTTGGAGTCTCAGGTACAAGTTAGTATATACTTAAAAAATGATATCAATGAAGAAGATTTGGTTGATACGAAAAAAATTCTAGAAAATGTCAAGGGAACGCAACACGTAAATTATATTACGCGTGATGAAGCTATGAAAAACTTCAAAGACCGTTTAGGCGACCAACAGTTTATGCTTGAGGCATTAGATGATACTAATCCTTTGCCAGATTCATTTAATGTCGTTGTATCTGCACCAGAACAAGTAAAAGATGTTGCTGATGTAGCGCAGACATTGTATACGGTAGAGTCAGTATCATACAGTCAGGATATTATAAATCACATTTTTAACTTAACGCATTTAATTAGAATTATCGGTATAGCGTTGATAATATTGTTATTAGGAGCAGCTATATTTATAATCTCCAACACAATTCGTTTGACCGTATTTGCACGACGTAAAGAAATTGCTATAATGAAATATGTCGGTGCTACTGATTGGTTCATTCGTTGGCCATTTTTATTAGAAGGAATTATCTTGGGCTTTATTGGTGGTAGTATTGCAGTAATTCTGCTTATTATAATTTATGACCAAATATCGCAAGAAATATATAATGCTATGGCATTTTTTCCATTAATTCCGCAATATCCTTTCATTAATTATATTGTGCTAGCTATACTTATCAGTGGCATAATTATTGGTGCTATAGGCAGTATTATTTCTTTAAAAAAATTTCTTAAAGTCTAGGGAGTGTATTGGATGAAAATTTTTTTAGTTATCATATTAATATGCTCTCTGATGAGTACGACATTTGCTCAAACTTTAGGAGAACGACAAGATGAATTGAATGAAAAGGCAGAAATTGAACGGCAAAAAATCACGAAAACTGATAAAAAAATTGATGAAGTATCTGAACAAATGCGTGCTATGCAAGAAGATTTAGATAATGCTAATGCGCAATACAATGAGGTAAAAACTAAATTAGATGAAACTAATGCCCAAATTGAAACGGGAGAAAAACAATTAGAAGAAACGGAAGCTTCTTTAAAAGAAAATCGGCTTCATTTACAAAAACGTGTGCGAAATATTTATATGCACGGGCAAGTTTCTTATTTAGATATATTGTTTGGCGCAAAAGATTTTTCAGATTTTCTTACACGTATGGATTTGATTAAACGAATTTTGCGCTATGATTATGATTTAATTACAAAAATTAATAATGAACGCAATATGATTATGGAAACGAAAAAACAATTAGAAGCGGATAAAAAGGAAACGGAAAAATTATTTGATGAAGCAACGAATAAAAAATTGGCACTTGATAGAAAAAAAGATGATTTAGATGAAATGATGGATAAATTAAAATATGATAAAGAAACATCTGAAAAAGCTTATCAAGAAATAATGACAGCTTCAGCAAATATTGCACGCATGTTACAAAATCATAGTGCTTCTTCAGTTGTTGGTACGGGGCAGATGATTTTGCCTTTAAATGGTCCTACAACTTCTGAATTTGGGTGGAGAACTCATCCAATTTATGGTAATGCTCGTTTTCATAGCGGTATTGATATTGGCGGGGATTATGGTCTTAGCATTGTAGCAGCAGATACAGGGACAGTTTCTTATGCGGGTTGGATTAGTGGATATGGCAATACTGTAATTATTGACCATGGTAATGGTATATCGACGTTATATGGTCATAATCAATCGCTTACAGTCTCTGTAGGGCAAAATGTATCACAAGGAGATGTTATTGCTAGATGTGGCTCTACAGGTAATTCTACTGGCGCACATTGTCATTTTGAAGTACGTATTAATGGTGAACCGACTAGTCCATATAATTATCTTTAATTTATTAATTTGGTGATAAAAATGAAAAAAATATTAAAAAATATAATAATAGCTTTGTTAATAGCAATTTTTTCTTCTCTATCAACGATTGCTGTTATTTATTATGCACTTGGTTTTAATCAACAAGGATTTTTTAATCTAATACGTTTTGTAACGGCATATCGTTTTATTGAAATGAAATATGTAAATGATACGAATGATGTTGATTTAATTGATGGAGCTATTGATGGTATGGTAAAATCACTCAATGATCCACATTCTAATTATCTTTCACCTAAAATGTATCAAAGTTTAATGGAACAAACACATGGTTCTTTCGCTGGAATCGGCGTAGTTATGGGCATGGATAGCGATAAAAACATTCGTATTGTAGGAGTTTTAGAAAATTCGCCAGGGCTTAAAGCTGGTCTTGAAGTTGGCGACCAAATAATAGCAGTCGATGGTACATCTGTTACAGAAATGGCTTTTGATGAAGTAGCTACTCATGTACGTGGCGAACCTGGAACGAATGTAGTAATTACAATTACACGTAACGGCGCACAGCAAGATTTTATTATTACACGTGATAATATTAAATTAAGTACAGTTAGTCATAAGATGTTAGAAAATAATATCGGCTATATTCAAATAATATCTTTTTCTGAAGATACAGCACAAGAATTTATGGAAGCATATACTGATTTACAAAATCAAGGAACGAAAGGCTTGATACTTGATTTACGTAATAATCCTGGTGGTTTATTGACTTCTTGCGTGGATATTGCTAAAAATCTTGTACCAAAAGGTGATATTGTTTCTATTGTAGATAAAGAAGGCAATAAAGAAGTATATACTTCTGATTTAGAACAAGTAAAATATCCAATGGCAGTATTAATCAATAATAACAGTGCTAGTGCTTCAGAAATTCTTTCTGGCGCAATTCAAGATACACAATCTGGTACAATTATTGGAACAACTTCTTATGGTAAAGGATCTGTGCAAACGATTTTACCAATGATGGATAATGATGCTGTTAAACTTACAATAGCAAAATATTATACACCAAGCGGACGCTCTATTGATGGGGTTGGTATTACACCAGATATTGAAATACCACTTGATGAAAATTCTACTATAGATACACAATTAGAAAAAGCTAAAGAAGTATTGAATGAAAAAATAACTCAGTAAAAGATAGCGAGGCTATATTTTTAAATAATAGCCTCGCTATCTTTGTTTATATATATTATAAGAAATATTTTTTTATTTTGATAAAAATTTTTTCAAATATTTTAAAGGTTATTATAAATTTTCAGAGAATATTTATAAGTATAGATAGTGAAAAAAATACATCCAGGAGGGGTTTTTATATGACAGAATTTAACAGTATTCAATTAAGAAATTTAGCTTTAGTAGGACACGGAAAATCTGGCAAAACTTTAATCGCAGAAAATTGTTTATTTAAAAGCGGTGCTGTAAATCGTGTTGGTAAATCAGAAGACGGCACATCTATTCTTGATTATGAACCAGAAGAAATTAAACGTAAAATGACGATTGATACATCGCTAGCATCTTGTCAATGGCAGGGCTATAAAATAAACTTATTAGATACTCCTGGATATCCAGATTTCACAGGAGAGGTAAAATCAGCCCTTATGGCATGTGAAGCTGCTATTGTAGTTGTATCTGCTGTTTCAGGCGTGGAAGTTGAAACAGATAGAGCATGGAAATATGCTGAAGAAATGTCTTTACCACGTGCTATTTTTATTAATAAAATGGATAGAGAACATGCTGATTTTCGCAAAGTTGTAGAAGAATTACGTGCTAAATACGGCAAAGGTGTTGTACCTATTCAGCTTCCTATCGGTAGTGAAGCAAGTTTTCAGGGTGTAGCTGACCTTATCACCATGAATACAAAAGTTTTAATTAAAAATAAAGATTTAATTTATGAAATTCCAGAATATATGGAAGAAGAAGTTGATGAAGCACGTCATATGCTTATGGAAACATGTGCTGAATTCAATGATGAATTGTTAGAAAAATATCTGGAAGGCGAAGAAATCACAGAAACAGAAGTTGCGGCTGCATTGATTGAAGGTATTGTTAATGCACGTATCTTCCCTGTACTTTGTGGTAGTGCAGCTAAAGGAATTGGCTTTAGACAACTCATGAATAGTATTGTTGAATATATGCCAACACCATATTTTCGTTCTTCTATGGGTATAAATCCAAAAACAAATGAATTGATTGAACGTAATACAGAAGATGCTTTTTCCGGTTATGTATTTAAAACTGTAGTTGACCAATTTATTGGTCGTATTAGCTATTTGAAAGTTTTATCTGGTACATTAAAAGAAAATGCTATGCTGTATAATTCTAATTCAGAAAAAACTGAACGTGTAGCTAATTTCTATACAGCTTGTGGTAAAAATCAACAAGCACAGAAAATTGCTTATGCTGGTGATATTGTAATCGTAACAAAATTGCAATCAACAAAAACAGGTGATACACTTTGTGATGAACAAAATCCTATTCGCTATGAACCAGTAACTTATGCTGATTCTATGTTTACAATGGCTATAAAAGCTGATAAAAAAGCTGATGAAGATAAAATCGGCAATGCTTTAACACGTTTAATCGACGAAGACCCTACACTTAAATTAGAAAAAAATACAGAAACTGGTGATTTATTAATCAGTGGTGTAGGTGAAGCTCATTTAGATATTGCTTTAGAAAAATTATTAAATAAATTTGGTGTAACAGCTAAGTTATACAAACCAGAAATTGCTTATCGTGAAACAATTCGTGGTACAAGTAAAGCTGAAGGTAAACATAAAAAACAAAGCGGTGGTCATGGACAATACGGCGATGTTTGGTTAGAATTTAGTCCAGGTGAATTGGGAAGCGGTGTTACATTTAGCGAAAGTATTGTTGGTGGTGCTGTACCACGTCAATATATTCCAGCTGTTGAAAAGGGTGTACGCGAAACACTTCAAACCGGTATTTTAGCAGGTTATCCAATGGTTGATATTAAAGTAAATCTGTATGATGGTTCTTATCACACTGTAGACTCTTCAGAAATGGCATTTAAAACGGCAGCAGCTATTGCTATTAAAAAAGGTATACCAGAAGCTAAACCTGTACTTTTAGAACCATATTGTAATTTGAAAATTACCATTCCAGAATATTATATGGGTGATGTAATCAGCGGTATTAATATAAAACGCGGTCGTATCATGAGTACAGATAGTCCAACACATGATACTTGTATCATTGAAGCACAAGTTCCGCAAGCTGAACTTTACAAATATGCAACAGACCTTCGTTCAGCAACACAAGGACGTGGCAGTTACACTATGGAATTTTCTCATTATGAAGAAGTTCCAGCAAAAATCAGTGAAAAAATTATAGAAGAAAGAAATAAATAAACAAAACTAAAAATCCTAAGAATATTGAAAATGTATTTACTTCAAATTCTTAGGATTTTTTTCCGATTAGTTATAATGAATAATATACACATAATTTTAGAGAAATCAAGGAGCAAATAATTTATGTCGCAAACGTATTTTAAAACAGGAGAATTTGCTAAGCTTTGCAACACAACAAAAGACACGTTATTTCATTATGATGATATTGGTTTATTGAAACCAGTTAAAATAGCACCTAATGGCTATCGTTATTATTCTGTCAATCAAGCATATTTATTCGATATGATATCACTTTTAAAAGAAATAGGTATGAGTTTATCTGAAATAAAAACTTATATGAATAAACGAGATACAAATACTTTTTTAAATATGTTAAAAGAAAAAGATAAACAGATGCGTAAAGAAATTGAACGATTAAAACATTTTCGCCATTTATTAAAAAATACCATAAATATAACTCAAACGGCTTTTGATGTAGAAACGGATAAAATTTGTTTCATAAACAAAGAAGAAGAGTATTTTATTGTTACACCAGGCGAAACTATACGTACAGAAAAAATGATATGTGAAGCAATTTTTAGTCATATTGATTATTGTACAAAGCATAATTATTCTTATACATTTATGATTGGCGAGATTATCGGCGAAGAAAATATCACTAATAGAACATTTAAAACGACTTATTATAGTACGAAAATAGATAAAAAAGTAAAGAGTAAGCAGTTATATATAAAGCCAGCAGGAAAATATGCTATAAAATATATTTGGGGTTCATATGATGATTTAATATGTGAATATGCTATTTTTGTTGATGAACTAATACAAAATAATTATCGCGTTCATGGTGATATTTATGAAGAAGATTTATTAAACTATTTATCAGAAACAAATTTTAATGATTATTTAATGAAAATGGAAATACGAGTCGAATAACTATTGTCAGTATAAGCTATTTGTATTATTATGGTAAATAGATTTTTATAAATAGGAGATATAATATGCTTACAAATAAAACTCGTGTTTTAACAGGTATGGGAATGTTGACGGCATTATCTCTTGTTTTAGTAATGCTTATTAATTTTCCAATTTTACCAGCCGTGCCTTTCATGAAATATGACCCAGCTGATGTTCCTATATTAATCGGTACATTTTTATTTGGTACAAGCGGAGGATTGATTTTAACTGTTCTTGTATCTATTATACAGGGATTATTTATCAGTGGTGATGGCGGACCAATTGGCATATTGATGCATATTCTGGCAACAGGAAGTTTTGTATTGGTTGCTGGAACAATTTATCAAAGGACGAGAACAAAATTATCAGCGGGCGTAGCTCTTATTTGTGGAGCTTTAACCATGACAATCATAATGGTATTTTGTAATTTGATTTTTACACCGTTATTTTTAGGCGCACCTATGCAAGCAGTTATCGAACTTTTATTACCAGCTATTATTCCGTTTAATCTAATTAAAGCTGGTATAAATGCTATAATTACATGGTTTATTTATAAACCTATTTCTCGATTTATTCGTAATATGTAATAAAGAATCTGCCTTAGAATAATAAGGCGAATTTTTTTATTCATTTAGTAAAGGACTTTTTCCGTATCGGTTCTCTATTAATGAACCTTTAATAAACATAAGACAAATTGACATGATAATATAACCTAATGGTAAAATTACTGCTAATATAATCCACCAGCCAGATAAATTCAAATCATGTAAACGTCGAATGATTAAAAATCGCAATGGTATTGTAAATATCAAGTATAAGTATATACTAAACATAAAATACGCAAATAATAATGCTAAAGAAAGTACATCATCAAGAAATAAAGTAAGTACATTCCAACCTAATATACCTATAATGATAAAAATAGCTAAAATTAACATATATTGTATAAATGGCTTGCGATTTAAACGACCTAAAGTAGAAAAATATTTTTGTTCTATATAACTTATTTTATTGTTTTGTAAAGCTGAAGCAGATAAAAAACTGTTCTCATATTCGGAATTTAAAAGATTTTGACCATATTTATTTTCACCATTTGTTCCTTTAAAACAAATTAAATATAAAAGTAATAAGATATTAACAAATGGTATAAGATATACGACGATATATACAGCTGATTTATTCAAATCATGCAATCGTTTGATACTTAAAAATATACCAGGAAACATAGCTAATTCGATTAAAATAGAAATAATTGTAGAGATAATTTCTATGACAAAATTATCTTCACCTAAATTTATAAAAATTAAAGGTATTGATAAAACAACCATTAATAATGTAAATGCTATGATATACAATATGAATATTTTTCGATTTATACGACCAGCAGTAGATAAAAACTGTTGTTCTAATGTCATTTATGTCATCTCCATATTAGATTAAAATTATATGTAAAAGAAAAGAGTATTTTATAAAAATGAGCTGTCGCATAGTTACGCAACAGCTCATTTTTAATCATTTTACTAAATCAATATCAACTTCTGGATTTACATCTACATCATAATCTACATTATCGAAACCGAAGCCAAATAAATTGTAAAAATCATTCCAATATCCTTCTACATCAGCATATTGTTTTACATTGTCATTATTAACAATATCCCAATATTTGAAGATTGTTTCTTGTACATCATCACGCATTTCAAAATTATCAATGCGAATGCGTCCTTCATCATCTTTTAATGGATTTGCTTGAGATAAATATTCATGCCATAGACGAGACATTTGTTGAATAGTACCTTCATGAACGTTTTTATCTTTCATTACACGATACATTACAGCAACATATAAAGGTACAATAGGAATAGCAGAACTTGATTGTGTTACAAGTGCTTTATTTACAGAAATAACTGCATTAAAGCCCTGTTCACGTAATTTTTCAGCTGTTTTGTATAAATGCTGTTTAGCTGCACCGATTGTGCCTTCATAGTATATTGGATAAGTAATTTTAGAACCAATATAAGAATATGCAATACTCAAAGCATTTGGTGCAAGAACGTCAGCATCTTTTAAAGCATGCATCCAATCTTCCCAATCTTCTCCACCCATAACTTTAATAGTTGCTTCAACTTCTTCAGGTGTTGCAGGTGGAAGCATTGCTTCGGTAACTTCATTGGTTTTTAAGTTAAGAGTCTTAGCTGTAAACGGTTCATCAACGGTCTTGAGTACAGAAGAATACATAGTTCCGTCAGCTGTAGTACGACGTGGAGCAGCAAGTGAATATACTACCATATCAATTTGACCAAGGTCTTCTTTAATAAGTTCAATAGTTTTTTCTTTAATTTCTTGTGAAAAAGCATCTCCATTGATTGTTTTAGCATAAAGTCCGTCAGCTTTGGCAAATTCTTCGAAAGCTGCCGTATTATACCAACCAGCTGTAGCTGTACGTTTACCATGAGCTGGTTTATCAAAGATTATACCGATGGTAGAAGCGCCACTGCCATAAGCTGCGCAAATGCGGGAAGCTAATCCGTAACCAGTAGATGCACCGATTACTAATACATGTTTAGCTACATCAACTTGAGGCTGACTTTTTACATATTCAATTTGACGATGAACATTTTCTTTACAGCCTTCCGGATGGGAAGTTAAACATATAAAATCTTTTACTCTTGGCTTAATAATCATATATAAATCCCCTTTACTTAGATTATCTAAGTTTTTATACTATATAGCATATTAATAATATTAATAAAACCATAATATAGTATCAGCTTATATTATACAACTTTAACATATAAATATCCATTAAAAAAGGTGTAAATATTACTGAAAGTATAAAATTAATAAATTTTATCTATATGCTAATAAAGTTTGTTTTAATCGGTCTTCAATTTGAATAAGTTCTGCTTCGGCTGTTTTACGTTTTTGACGCCCTTCTTGCTGTATCTTGATTGTTTCTTCAATAGTATTGATTAAATCATCGTTTACTTTTTTTACTGTTTCAATATCAATAATGCTACGTTCTGTTTCACGCGCTGTTTCAATTGTACTTTGTTTGAGCATTTCTGCATTGCGACGTAAAAGCTCATTTGTAGTATTAGTAATTTCGCGTTGCATTTGCAAAACTTTTTGCTGACGAGATAATCCAAGTGCAATAACAATTTGGCTTTTCCATAATGGAATAGTATTAAAAATAGCACTTTGTATTTTATCGACAAGGACTTTATCATTATTTTGAATTAATCGAATTTGTGGTGCTGTTTGTATCGCAATCGTTTTACTAAGTTTTAAATCATGGACTTTTTTTTCAAAGCGACTTACAGCATTTTCAAAATCACTAACAAGCTGTACAGCCATTTGATTTTGTGAATTAGTTGCTTGCATACGTAATTTAGGAATAGTTTGCGTTTGTAATTCAACTATTTTTTCTTCGCCGGCTTTAATATATAACTGTAATTCTTTGAAGTATTCTACATTTTTATCATACATTGTATCAAACATTACAATATCTTTGAGCATTAGCATACGTGCTTTGTCTAATTCAGCTTGAATTTTATCTACTTGTACAGATAATTTATCGTATTCCGCTATCATATTTTTAGCACTACTAACAATCGAACCGATAATAGGAATTTTTTTTATAAAACTGCCTTTATCATTGCTATCGACTTCAAAATCTTTGACTTTTACAACAAGATTACTGAGTAAATCGCCCACATATCCACTATCTTTACTGCGAATGTTATTTAAAATTGTATCAGAAAATTCAGCGATATTACGTTGAGCATTTACGCCATATTGTATTGAAGTTTGTGAATTTGTCAAATCAATAGCATTTTTTATCTCATCAATACGTTTGCGGTCTTCAGGTGAAATAATTTCTGTTTGCTGTGTAACCTTAGCAATTTCTATTTGTGGTTCTACTGGTTGTATTTGCGTTGTCTGTATATTATCACGTTCTTTTGCTTTAAATAAATCATCTAAATTTATATCTGCCATAAAAAATCAACCTCCATTTCTTTATTTTGTAATATATTTATCATAGAAATCATCTTGGCTCATGAATATATAGCGAACACCTTCTACTAAACCAACGATAAAGGGAATACCTGTCCAACAAAACAATAAATATAATACTCCCCAAAATGTTTTGCCTAAATAAAATTTATGTGCGCCAAAACTACCAAAAAATATACCGAGCGCACCTGCTATTAATTTACGTTTAAGAACATATCTACTGTCATTATCATATAAATTTTGCGGAACATTTGCCATCTGCTGTTTTAAATGATGAAAATTAAAATTATTGCGACCTTTGCGTTTACCACAATAAGAATTTAAATTTTCCATACTCGGTTTAAATGTAGTTTGTTTAGTTTCATAATCTACTTGTTCTGGTTTTTCTGTATTATAGCCATCAGCTTTTATAGATTGTTCCATAACTTTTAATTCAGCATCCATATTTAAAAGTTGCTCGTTAATGATTTTTTCAAATTGTTTTGTATAAGCGTTATTAAGCCCATATAGTGTTTCTTTTGTACGTTGCTTTATCTCTTGTACGTTTTCAGTGCTAAGCTGAGTATTTTCTATTTCAATATATTTTTCTAATAAACCAGCTGCTGAGTCTTGATAATAATCAATAAAGCGTCTTGCTGTAGGAATTTTTTCAGGATGTTTTTGTAAATAAGTTAAAATATTCCAAGCTGTTTTTTGCATCAACTGTACTTGTCGTTTTAATTGCTGATCTTTAATATATTTGATTGAGCCTTTAATATAATTGTAATCTTCTAACGCATTTTGAAAGCTTTCTTGTAGCATTTTGTTATTATCGTTATCATCTAAATCAAGTTTTAATTGCTTGTTTTTCGGTTTAAACACCATATAAGAAATAACACCCGCACCGAATGCTATAGCAATTAGTGGTAAAAACTCATCTAAAACATTTAATCCAGTTACAAAGCCAGCGAAAGTTGCGACAAAAAATAACATTATTATTATAAAAATTATCGTAAACATTGTAATAACTCCTTCATTATTATATAGATAAATTCTAAATACTATTAGAAAAATCCTGCTTATTTCTATTATACAAAACTAATAGGGTATTTTGTCACTTTTCCAATAAATTATAATGAAATCTTAATCTTTTCCTAATGAAAAAATAATAAAAAGCCGAATAGAAAAACTATCCGGCTTTTTATTTTAAGATTGAGCTATATAGGATTGTATGATATTACTATTCATAATACGATTAATATAAGAATTAGTGAAACGCACTTCAATTTCGCGTGTAATATTAATATTAGCTTTTTTAGTTTGATGATATAAAGCAATTTGTTTCATATCTGTATCAGCTGAAATTTCATCACCTTGAATATTATAGAAGGAAACATTTCCGCCATTGAAAATAACAATATAATCTGCTTCAATATCATAAGCTAATTGTTGAAGCTGATAAGCGGAAAATTTATCTTGCAAAAGATTTGTATTATAAACTAAAAAACTACTGTTGTTATATTTATATTTTGTCATTACAGTAGGCACTTTATATTCCTCCATAAATCGTTATTTTCTTAATTAAATAGATGTCAATCAATTTGATTATATTATAATCTATACTAAATGAAAAAAACATTGCTAAAATAGCAAAAAAGTTTGCAAAAAGTGACCTATTATTTAAATACCTTACTAACGCATGAATATAACTTAATGTAATTTACGTAACATTCAGCCTTTATCTTTTCGGCTTATCATGGTATATTAATAGATACTTGCAACATTTATAACACAGGGGGTGAATTTATGCAACTAAAAAGACTTGAAGCATATGGTTTTAAGTCTTTTGCCGATAAACTAGAAATAGAATTTGATAAAGGTATAACGGCGATAGTTGGGCCAAATGGCAGTGGTAAAAGTAATATCACCGATGCTATTCGCTGGGTATTAGGTGAACAAAATGTTCGTAACTTACGCGGGAATAAAGCAGAAGATATAATTTTCGCAGGAAGCAGTACGCGTCGCCCGTTGAGTGCGGCTGAAGTATCAATTACATTTGATAATAGTGATGGCAGATTACCACTTGATTTTCAAGAAATAATGATAACAAGACGAATTTTTCGTTCAGGTGAAAGTGAATTCTTGATTAACAAGACAAAATGTCGTTTAAAGGATATTTACAACCTATTTGCTGATACTGGGTTGGGTAAAAATTCCATGAGTGTTATCAGTCAAAATAAAGTTGATGAAGTTTTAAACACCAAACCAGAAGAACGACGCTATTTTTTTGAAGAATGTGCCAGTATCACCAAATATCGTGACCGCAAAAAAGAAGCAATGCGCAAACTCGACAATACCCAAAATAATGTAATACGTTTAAATGATATTGTTAGCGAGATTGAAAAGCAAATTGGTCCATTAAAAGAACAAGCAGAAAAAACACAACGCTACAATACAATAAATACACAATACAAAGATTGTCGATTGACACAAATTCTTTATAAATACGAAAATTTGAGTAATGAAAACAAAAAATTTGAAATGGAAATAAATGATTATGAAATGCAACGCACGGCATTAGAAGCAACTGTATCTGTTTCTGAAGCAGAAAAAACAATGAAACAAAAATCCATTACGGATTTGGAAAAGAAACTGCGTAGTTTAAATGAAAATAATCAAAAAATCCATGAAGAGATTGAACGTAGCAAAAATCAAGCAACACTTTTACAAGAACGTATTCGGCAAAGTTGCCAATCTCAACAACGACTTGAAGAGCGACAAAAGCAAACAACTGACGATTTAAAGATTGTTCAAGCTGATAAAGAGGAATTAAAACGTAAAGCAACTATTGCTAATAATATAGCAGATAAATTAGAACAACTACTTAAACAAGAAAATGATAAACTCATTGAAGTAGAAAATGAAATAAAAGCTAAAGAAGATGAATTGAAGGCAAAACAAGCACAAGAAAATAAAAATCGTCAACAAATTGAAGAACAGAAGCAAAAATTGTTGTTATTAAAACGAGACTTAAGCGATATTAAGCAAAATATCGAAAATCAACATAGTGCATATAAACATGCCTTACAAGAAAAAATTGAAAAAAATACGGTCAAAGAACTTTTATTAGCCGATATAAATAAAACGAAAACTAAATTACAAACAAAACAAGATAGTATTTCCTCACAGCAAGATAATTTAAATGAACTAACTACAACCTGCAAAGAAACAGAAACTATTTTAACTGAATTACGACAAAATATACGCATGGCAGAAGACAAAGTCAAATTTTTCCAAGATATGCAATCATCTTATGAAGGTTTTGGTAAAGCTGTAAAACGCGTATTAAAAGCTGAAGCAGATTGGAAAAAAGGAATTTGTGGCGCTGTAGCTGAATTAATCCATGTAGAAGAACCTTTTATTACTGCTATTGAAATAGCACTTGGCAATGCTATGCAAAATGTCGTTACGCAAGATACAGAAACGGCAAAATTAGCAATTAATTATCTGAAAAAAAATAAACTCGGTCGTGTAACTTTTATGCCACTTACAACTATTCAACCGCATAAAAGTAAACGTACAGAAATTGAAGCGGGTAAATATGGTTTTATCGCTTACGCTGATGCGCTTGTTGATATCGATAGCGAATACAAAGTCATTACACAATCACTTTTGGGAAGAATTCTCGTTGTTGATGATATAGATAATGCTTTAAAACTTGCTAAATTATACGATTATCGTTTACGAATTGTAACATTAGAAGGAGAATTATTACAACCAGGTGGTGCAATTGCTGGTGGTAGCTTGCACAGTCGTGAAGCTGGTTTTTTACATCGTGCAGGCGAACTCACAGAATTAAAAGATTTTCTTACTATTGAACGTAAAACTTTAAAAAAAACAAAAGCAAAATATGAGGATGATGATGCAAAACGACAAGCATTAGCCGAAAATATAAATGCACTACAAAAAGATTGGCAAGAATTATCCTTACTTTTAGCTCAAAAAGATGTAGAATTAAAACAATTAGAAATCTGGTTTGGCGAGCAAGAAAATATCTTAAAATCTATAGATAATCGTATTTCTGCTTTAATTGTAAAAAAAACCGCACTAGAAGTAGATATCGAAAATCAAATAACTGTCATTGCTGAAATGGAACAAACAATTGGCAAAAATAAAACCTCATATGATGATATTCAAAGTGATATAGAAAGTTTAAAGGCTGATATAAAAATCAAACAGCAAAAAATCATGCAAAGACAAATCAGTTGCACAGAAGCAAGGCAAGAGGTTATTCGCCATAATGACAAAATAAAAATCCTTTCAGGTCAATCTGAACGATATCAAATATTTTTAGATGATAGTAATAGAGAAATGACCAGCTTACAAAAAGTCATTGATGATAGTCTTACAGAACTTAAACAATTAGAAGACTCTGCCATTAATTTAGAAAAATTAAAAACAGATGGTAAAAATGAATATGATACATTGTACAAACGACAACTAGGCTTAAGAAGTGAACTTGCTGATATGGATGAAGAACGTGCTAAAATTGCTGGGAAGGTAAATGTTCTCAAAGAAAAAATTCATAAATGCGAAATAAACACTGCTAAATTAGAAACAGAAATTAAGCAATGTATTACTCAGCTACGTGAAGAATACGAACTTTCACCAGAAGAAGCCTTGTTGCACCGCTTAGATATTGAAGAAAATGAACTAAAAACAAAACTAAAAAAATTAGAAAAAGACCTTAAAGCTATTGGTGCTGTAAATCCTAATGCTATCAATGAATATGAAACATTAAATGAACGCTATACTTTCATGATGAAGCAAATTGAAGATTTAATAAAAGCAAAAGAGGATTTACTTAAAATCATTGAGCAGATAGACAAAACCATGTCTAATCAGTTTAGTACAGCTTTTGAACAGATAAAAATTCATTTTAATGATATATTTAAGCAATTATTCGGCGGTGGAAAAGCTAATTTAATACTTACTAATAAAGAAGATATTTTAAATTCTGGTATTGAGATTGAGGTTGAACCGCCTGATAAAAAACCTCAAAGTTTGGCAGTACTTTCAGGTGGAGAACGTACTTTAACGGTAATTGCATTATTATTTGCATTTTTCACCTACAATCCAGCACCATTTAGTGTATTAGATGAAATTGATGCACCATTAGATGAAGCGAATGTTAAACGTTTTGCCAAATTCTTAAAAGAATACGCACAAAATACACAATTTATTTTAGTTACACATCGCAAAGGTACGATGGAAGCAGCCGATGTAATGTATGGTGTAACGATTGAAGATGCTGGTGTATCAAAACTTATTTCCGTAAGATTAGAAGATTATACAGAAAGAGGGTAACTTTATGGGATTTTTTAATAAATTAAAAGAAGGACTTACAAAAACACGTAAATCTTTAACCGAAAAAATTGAAAAGGTAATTATTGGTTATGCTGATATAGATGACGATTTACTTGATGAATTAGAAGACGCTTTAATTCAAGCTGATGTAGGTGTAAAAACTTCTTTACAATTAATGGATGATGTCCGTGCTGGTATCAAAAAGAAGGAAATTAATTCTCCAGAAGATTTAAAGCCATTTTTGATTAAGCGCATAATAGAAATACTTAATGAAGGCAATGATGAAACTGTTATTGCTAAAGAAGGACCAACTGTAATATTAGTAATTGGCGTAAATGGTGTTGGCAAAACAACAACAATTGGCAAACTTGGTCAATATTATAAAGATCAGGGCAAATCCGTAATGTTTGCAGCAGCTGATACTTTCCGTGCAGCAGCTATTGACCAATTAGAAATTTGGGGACAGCGTGTAAACGTGCCAGTAATTAAACATGAAGAAGGTTCTGACCCAGCCGCCGTTGTATTTGATGCAGTAAAAGCTTCTATCGCTAGAAAAATAGATATTCTTATCATTGATACAGCAGGTCGATTACACAATAAAACTAATTTAATGACAGAACTCAATAAAATTCAACGCGTTATTAAACGTGAAATTGCTGAAGCACCACATGAAACCCTGCTTGTACTTGACGCTACTACAGGACAAAACGCTATCAACCAAGCAGAACTTTTCACTAAAGTTGCGCCTATTTCCGGTCTTGTACTTACAAAACTTGATGGTACAGCTAAAGGTGGCGTAGTAATTGGACTTAAAGCCGAACTTTCCATGCCAGTTAAATGGATTGGCGTTGGTGAAGGTATCGACGATTTACGTCCATTTGTTGCTAATGATTTTGCTGCTGCGTTATTTAATATACAAAACTAAATTTAACTTTGTTTTTGATTATGGTAAAAATGTTTTATCTTTAGTGGATTTACCGCCAAAAGCCACTATTTTAGATTTAGGCTGTGGCAACGGCAAACTAACAGCTGATTTAAAGAGTATTTGAATTTGGTGGATACGTTTACAGTGAAAGTGTGCATGAAGTATTAGCTAAGCTTTTTACTAAATACAGTTTAAAATATATTCTGCCTTTCTATTTTCCAACTATAATAGGTATGTATGCGCTACTTATGGAAAATGCTGGCTTTAAAATCGAATATGCTACATTATTTAATCGTTTCATGCCTGTAAAAGGTGAAATGGTATTATTGATTGGATAAAAATGTTTGATAAAAAACCAAATGAATTATGGAACAAGTATAAGAAAATCTAAAAGATAAATTATATAAAAATGACACATGGAACGTTGATTATGTACGTATTCATATGAAAGCAACAAAAATGTAAAATATCTTATAGCATCTTTTAGTTATAAAAACAACATACAAATCATCTAAAATCATTTTATAATTAATAAGTAATATATCCAAATGGAGGTATTTTTATGTATATATTTGAAATTTTACGTAAAGAACATGAAAATATTCGTGCATTTACAGATAAATTAGAAACAATGGCTATAAAATTCATGGAAAAAAATGAAATTTCTTTTACAGATTATACTGAAGCAATTAAATTTATTAGAACGTATGCAGATAAACGCCATCACCAAAAAGAAGAAAAAATTTTATTTAAAGTCATGTTAGAAAATCTTGGTGAAATGGCTAATAATTTGATAAATCATGGTATGATTGTCGAACATAATTTAGCAAGATTATATGTATGGGAATTAGAATTTGCTCTTAAAGATTATAAGCAGAAACCAACAACAGCTTTAAAATTAAAAATTATTACAAATACTATGTCATATGTATATCTATTACGTCGCCATATTGATAAAGAAAACAATGCTGTTTATCCTTATGCCTCAAAAAATTTATCTAAAGACTTAATCGAACAATTAAATCAATCCGCCAAACAATACGATAATAAACTTTGACAAAAAAACTGCAACAAAATGAAAATTCATCTAGTTGCAGTTTTTTATTACTAATTATTTCTCCAATATAAATATACACCAAGCAAACCTTTTTTTTGTGATACCCAAATAGTATTTTCACGGCTATTTACTTCATTACTAACAGCATAAGGCAAATTATTATTGAGCATTACTTGGTCAAGTGGCCAATATACACCATTTATACTAACACCACTACATTCACCAGATAAAGGTAAAAGTGAAATTGCTTTGGGTTGTTTATTAAAACGCAATGTGATATTATCTTCATCACGTAAAAAAAACATAACTTCATTTTGGTCAGCCACACAACCACGTACTTTGCCTTTAGTAAAACCTTGAAAACTAAATACTGCACTAAAAGCATGGTCGAAGCGACCGCCCCATGCGCCTGTCATAATAACGACAACTTCATTATATTCAGCTTTTATCATTTGCAAAGCAAGTTGCGTATCAGTAACATCTTTTTTAGTTGGAACTTTTGTAATAAGCGAGCCATTGTCTACAGCCCATTGCCAAGCTTCTGGTGAAGCACTATCGCCATCACCAACCAATTGCCAAGGAATGCAATGTGCTTCTTTACATATATCAATGCCATGGTCAGCACACCATAGGGGTCTATTTTTAATAACTTGTTTTAGCCAATCAGGTGTTGGAGGTTGTCCGCCACTAACTAAAACCACTTGTTTTTCAGGAATATCATAACTGAATACAGCTTGAAGCTGTGGTAATTCTAAAATTTTAGTCATTAATTCTAACCTCTTTATAATCATTTGATGTTGTTGTTATAGATTTTTTAAATTCACGTGGTGTTTGTTTAAATGCCGTTTTAAAACTACGACAAAATACGGAATAATCCTTAAAACCGCAATCAAAACAAATTTGTGTTAAAGGCTTGCCATTTTTTATATATTCTTTGGCAGCTAAAAGCCTTTTATTCAATATATATTGATGGGTACTATAACCTGTTTTAGCTTTAAAACGACGCATTAAGTAATATTTACTAACAAAAAATTGTTTTGCTATTTGCTCAATGTTGAGTTCTTTAAATAAATTTTGATTGATAAAATTAAGCACTGCTAAAATATTTTCATCATACGAAACATGATGATGTGCATTGATATTACAATTATCATTAATAATAGCACGGTTTAATAAAATCATAAACTCTAAAAAAATTATCTTTGTATAAATTTTATTAGCAAAAGCACTATCAGTAAAGGAACCTTCCAATTTATTTAATTGTGCCAAAATATCATTTGTTTCTATATTATCTAAGTGCATTACATATGAATGATTTTGTCTTGCATAATCAAAACAATGTGCTAAATTACTATCTATATCACTTTGTTTTGCCAAAAAAGCAGGACTTATATAAATTACAAGCCGTTCATACGGTGTATTTTCGTCAATAACAGGATAATGTACACTATTATGTGGCACAAAAACAATATCATATGGAAACAGTTGATAAGATTGTGCTTCAATTACATAATTCACTTTTCCACTTAAAAATAAAATAATCTTATCAAATTCATGATAATGTGCCTTAAAATTTAATTTCTCTATATCTTTCAAGCGAAATAATTTAAAATAAGATGTCAAATAACCCTTTTTTTCGTATTCCATAATACATCCCTCACTAATATTATTTATGATATCATAACTCTATTCAAAAATTAAGTCGTTGACGGACATTTATAGGTACGTTACAATATAAATTACAAAAATTTTATGAGCGTATAATCATAAATAAAAGGAACTTAAATTAATGGATGAACGAAGAAATGAACTGAAAGCAGCGATTGAAGCGATATTATTTGTAGCTGGCGACGCTGTATCAGCAACAAAACTTGCTAATACATTATCTATATCAGATAATGAACTAGATACATTAATAATTTCATTGCAAGAAGATTTACAACAAAATAGTAGTGGATTAGCACTTATAAAAATAGCAGGTGGCTATCGTTTGTGTACAAAAGCAAAGTTAGCACCTTATTTACAGAAATTCACACAGATTGTCGACAAGAAACTTTCTCAACCATTGTTAGAAACACTTTCTATTGTAGCATTCAAACAGCCTGTAACCAAACAAGAAATTGAAGAAATACGTGGTGTCAACTCAGATAAAATTTTGCGTCGATTATTAGAACGTAATTTAATTCAAGAAATTGGGCGTAAAAAAGTTATTGGTAGACCAATTCTATACGGGACAACAACATTATTTTTGCAATGCTTCGGACTAAATGATTTAAAAGATTTACCTGAATTACCAAGTATGAATTATGAAGAACGTGAAAAAATATATCAAAAGTCTAATTTATTTTCTGGTATGGAGTTCAAGGAAAAACAGAAATAAAAAATTACCAAAAGTAAGTAATTTTAGTAAATGTTTATTATTTTAATATACTATTTACTTTATTTACTGTAAAATATCTCTGTACGATTAATTATGTTTTTGAAAATAAGCTTTTAATATAAGGGATAAAATGTATTTTAAAGAAGTTTTACATACAAAGAAAGCTTTTGGCAAGTAGAAAGAAATATGATATTATTATGGTAAGCTTAAATTTAGGAGGATATTCTAATGGATGAATTAAAAAATAATTCCGTTATTGAAGATGATAGCGAAGGTACAGTTGTTATTATAACTGACGAAGAAGGTAACGAATATAACTATGTAGAAGAAATGGTTTTCCCTGCTGGTAAAGATGAATATGCTATTTTAGTTAGCATTGATGGTGATGAAGGTGGCTGTGGTGAAGAACATATCCATGATGAAGATTGCGAATGTGACGAAGAAATAGATGTAATTTTAGCTAAAGTTGTTAAAGATGAAAATGGCGAAATTGAATACATCGAACCAACTGATGAAGAATTTGAAATCGCTCAAAAAGCATATGAAGAATTAATGGATAAATTAGAAGCTGAAGAATAATTTAGCGAACATAGTATATGCTAATAAAAGAAGGTACCGTTTCGGTATCTTCTTTTTTATGAATTTATGAGGTGAATTATGAATAAAATAAGTGATTTAAATAGTTCATTTATTATTGAATTATTATTTGAAGATGAAATTAAACGACCGACATCAAGTGCTGTACTTCGTGTAGCCAAAGAAGCTTTTGGTGATATCGAAGCAATAAATCGCAATAATGATATAACAAGTTTTGCAGTAAAAAATTATACAGCTTATAAAAAAGAAGATAATAAGTTTGAACCAGTTTTATTAGGTATGGGAAAAGTAATTGATTTTAAACAAGAAAATATTTCTGAATTGGAACGCAGTCAAATTTGGAATATAGCTAATAGCGAAGAACTTTTAGCTAAATGTAAATATTCAATTAAGATATTTGATGCTGGCGCAAGTGGACAAATTCCACAACAACGTGCAGTAATGCTCATGCGATGGTTAGAAACTATTTTGACATTATTCCCTACTTGTAAACTTGTTTGGATAAAATCGGCTAGTAAATTGCAAAGAGTTCAAGCAATAAAAAAATTTAAACAAGAAGGTATTAGCAAATTTATTTTTAGTATGATAAATATTCGTTTCTTTAATATTCCGGATAGTAATGAATTTATCGTAGATAGTATGGGCTTAAATGGTATTGGTCTTAGTGATGTACAATTTCATTTTAAAGGTTTAAACCCAAATAAAGTGGCAAACCTTGCTTATAGTTTAATATGGTATGTATTAAGTAGTGAAGAAAATATTATTAGAGATGGCGATACAATAGATGGTATGGATGATAGTGGTAAAATGACAAACAGTATACAATGGAAATGTCGTTATGAAGACTCCATTATTGAACCACTTCGTTCTGTATTAGATATTGAAATGGGTAAATATGCTGCTGGAGATAGAAGTGAAGAAAATTAAATTTTAAATTATAGACTTAGGTAGTGTAACTAGTGTATCATATGGTAATTTTTCTAAAGAATTTTTCCTTCAGAAGCTCAATTTATAAATTTAAAACATTAAAATTATGAAAATTGTTTTTTATACTAAGAATTATTATTTGTTAATATAATTAATAGTTATTCTTGACAGATAGAAATATTAATTATATTATATAGCTATGGTATTAATGAATTGTATTTAGCTCAAGCTAATTAAACTAATTAAAAATAATTATATTGGAGGTTTTAATTATGAAAAAATGGGTTTGCACTGTATGTGGTTGGGTTTATGATGAAGAACTTGGTGACCCAGATTATGATTTAGCTCCTGGTGTAGCTTTTGAAGATTTACCAGATGATTTTGTTTGTCCTCTTTGTGGTGTAGGCAAAGACCAATTTGAAGAACAGGAATAATTTTTGTTTATAATTTACTAATTTGAATGTTAAACGCAGTATTACTAATCTATTAAAGATTTTGGAATACTGCGTTTCTTAATTTAAATATTTTTATGAGAGGTAAAGTATTTTGTTTAAACGAAAATATCATCATAATGCTTCTAGCGATGATTGTACAAAATTATGTTGTACTAAAATTGAAAATTTTTCAGCTCATGCTGGTGATATGCAAATTTTTACAGATGTAAATATTCATATTCATTGCGGTCAATTAACTGCTCTTATTGGGCCAAATGGTGCTGGAAAATCAACATTACTTCGTTGTATTCTAGGTGATTTTCCACATACAGGAAAATTACGCTACGTTGATGCTAAAGGAAAACATACTGGTCATCCTGTTATTGGCTATGTACCACAATATTTACGTTTTGATAGAACTTCACCGACAAGTGTAATGGATTTTTTTTGTGCTTGTTTATCTCGTCGTCCAATTTGGTTATGTAATATGAAAAAATATCGCCCTATGGTTTTAGAAAGTTTGGCACGTGTAAAAGCACAATATTTAATTGATAGAAGATTAGGAGCACTTTCAGGCGGAGAAATGCAACGTGTATTATTATCCTTAGCCTTAAATCCTATGCCAGATTTATTATTATTAGATGAGCCGGTATCTGGTGTTGACCATAACGGTTTGAAATTATTTTATGAAATACTTTCAGAACTTAGAGAAAAAGAAGATATGGCAATTGTATTAATATCACATGATTTACCGCTTGTAGCAGAATATGCTGACCAAGTGATATTACTTAATAAAAAAGTTATTTGTCATGGTACACCACAAGAAGTTTTTAATCGCAAGGAAACGAAAGATTTATTTGGCACGATTATAGCTCCTATTGATAAGGAGGATGAAAATGCTTGATACTATATACTCAATTATAGATATTGTTCTGCCATTTGCTTGGCTCAATCATATTTTTATGAAAAATGCTTTCTTGGCCGTATTGATGATTACACCACTTTTAGGAATTTTAAGTACAATGGTTGTAAGTAATCGTATGGCATTTTTTTCTGATTCACTTGGACATGGAGCATTTACCGGGGTAGCCGTTGGAGTACTTTTAGGCAGTGGTCAACCACTTGTTTCATTGATTATATTTTCTATCGTTTTTGCCTGTGCAATTACTTACATTAAACATCGTAGCAATGCTTCAACAGATACGATAATTGGTGTATTTTCATCTGCGGGTATTGCCATTGGTCTTATTTTAATGTCGCATGATGGAAATATCGGTAATTATACTTCGTATTTCATCGGCGATATTTTAAGTATAACGGCTGAAGAATTATTATATTTATTTATTACTTTTATTATTGTGTTTGTTGTGTGGTGTTTATTATTTAATCAACTTTTAATAATAAGCATAAATGATGGATTTGCTTCCAGTCGTGGCATTAAAACATTGCATATTGAAATGATTTTTGCTATTATTGTTGCTGTTGTTGTTTCTATCAGTATACAATGGGTAGGACTTTTAATTATTAATTCATTATTGATTTTACCAGCAGCTGCTGCTAGAAATATAGCTGTAAATGCCCGCCAATATCATGGGCTTTCTATCTCTTTTGCGGTATTATCTGGTCTTTTAGGTTTAATCATATCGTATTACGCAGATATAGCGACAGGTGCAACCATTGCAATTTTTGCAACAATTATCTTTTTTATTACATTATTTTTACGACCATATTTTCAAAATTAAACAGATATTTTGCCAGATTTAGTGAAAACTGTTTTCTATATTGTGTGTAATTATTCTATTTTCGTGTATATATTTTAAATTGATGAGGTTTTTATGAAGATTACAAAAAAAATAAAAGATGAAATGATAGCTATTTTAGAAAATACCTATAAAGATACGAAATCAGCACTTAATTTTAATAATCCATTTGAATTATTAATCGCAGTAATTTTGTCAGCACAATGTACAGATAAACGTGTTAATGTTACAACGGCACGATTATTCGCTAAAGCTAATACACCAGAAGCAATACTTAATATGGGTGTAGAAACTTTAGAAGAAGAAATTCGCGATTGTGGTTTATTCCGCAATAAAGCTAAAAATATAATTGCTACTTGCCATAAATTATGCAGTGATTATCATGGAAAAGTGCCAAGTGATTTTGATGAACTTTTAAAGCTACCAGGTGTAGGAAGAAAGACAGCCAATGTAGTATCTAGTATTGCATTTAATCGACCAGCTATTGCTGTTGATACTCATGTTTTTCGTGTATCAAATAGATTACATTTAGCAGAAGGTACAACACCTAATGAAGTTGAAAAAGGATTACAAAAAGCTATTCCTATGGAAAAATGGTCTGACGCTCATCATTGGCTTATTTGGCATGGTCGAAAAATATGCCGTGCTAGAAATCCATTATGTAAAGATTGCCCACTAAAAGAATTATGTCCGTCAGTAAAACTTGACGCTTAAGAAGATAAGAGGAGAGATTTTTAATGATTTATCGTAAAGCTACATTTGAAGATGTAGAAGAAATATTTAATCTAGTCAATGTTTATGCTCAAGAAGGTGTTATGCTAGTACGTTCACGTAATACTTTATATGAAACATTACGTGATATGTATGTGGCGGAAGAAGATGGTGAAATTCTCGGCGTTGGTGGTCTGCATATGGTTTGGGATGAACTAGCAGAAGTTAGAACTTTGGCAGTGCAAAAAAAAGCTTTACGACGTCATATCGGTGCAAATATTGTAAAATATCTAATTGAAGAAGGCAAAGCGCTTGGTGTACGAAAAGTTTTTACATTAACATATCAAGATAAATTTTTTGCCAGTCTTGGTTTTAAAGTAGTAACGAAAGACAATTTACCTCAAAAAGTATGGAAAGAATGTATTGATTGTCCAAAGTTTCCACATTGTGATGAGATTGCTATGGAAATGTATATTTAAGGCTGCTATATTTTTTATAACAGCCTTAAACACTTGTAATATAAGCATTTATATCAACATCTTGCCATTGCAATCCTAAAAGCTCGCCAATTCTCATACCTGTGTAAGACAAAAGCAAAATTGCTGTATAATAAGGAAATGCTCTTTCATCTGTTTTACCTACTGCCAAAAATTTTTTGAGTTGGTCTTTTTCTAAATAAAGCAATTTATTTTCAGTTTTAAGTTTCATTTCTTCTTTTTCTTTTATGGTTAATTTAGGAATTGAAACATTTTCACATGGATTATCACTGATTATCTTTTCGATTGTTACAGCATAATCTAGTGCTTTACGTAGGTACGATAAATTAGTTCTTGCAGATACACGATTTATTCTATTATTTAAATAATTAGCAAACATAATACATTGATGTGTTGTAATATTTTTTAGCTTTTGGTTTTCGCCAAAAAAGACATCAATTCTTTTTAAACATCTAGACGTATTGCTTATTAAAGTTGATTTTTTTATAAATTGTTTATGATATTCAGGCCAATGATTCCATATGAAATCATGTAGCGTAATGTTAGATGGTTTTACAATCATTTTGTGAGAATTAAAATTCACTTCAAGCTCAGCACTTGCCTGCTGAGCTTCTTTTTTTGTTTTGAAACCACCTCTTACTATGCGCCAGCGCTTACCTGTGTTTTCATCACGACCAGCTTCAATAGAAAAATAATATGAGTTATTCTTTTTATATATTCTAGCCATAGTTTTCTCCTTTCACTATGCCCAGTTATTACTATGCAGATAAGATTTTGGCGGCTGGAAATTCAGCCACAAAAATTGATTGTTACTATATTTAACATTTACAATACGTGCTATACGTGTTATAATATTATTAAGCTCAAAGAAGGGAGTTTATTTATGAAAACATCGGAGCTGATACGTTTATTGAAAAAGCATGGCGTGAAGTTTGTTGACCATAAAGGAAGGCATGATTATTATTACAGCCCCATCACGAAGCAGTATTTCACAATCTGGCGACATGCAAAAGAAGTTCCGACAGAAACGGCAAACAACATCTTAAAGCAAGCAGGGATTAAATAAATCCCTCGCTTTTGAATATAAATAAAAAACTAAGAGGTGAATAGTATGAAATATATTTTTCCTGCAATCATTACGCATACTTTAGATGATAAATGTTTTCCAGACGGTGTATATGAAGTTAGTTTTCCAGATATCCCTGGCTGTCTTACGTTCGGTGAAACAATGCAGGAAGCTTTTGAAAACGCCCAGGACGCATTAAATGGCATGTTATTGACTTTAGAGAATGCTAAAGAAACAATACCAAAACCGTCTGATTTAAAGTCTATAAAATGTGATGATATTTCCGTTGTTGCTCTAGTAGGAGCAGATACTTTGGCATATCGAAAAAAATACGATACAAAATCAGTAAAAAAGACCTTAACAATCCCTGCATGGCTTAATACAAAGGCTATGGAAAATAATATCAATTTTTCCAACGTGTTGCAGGAGGCATTATTAAAACGGCTGGGGCTGGATAAATAAAGGATAATGAGCCGTTTTTTTCGGCTCATTTGGCGTTTTCATGCTCGCTCAACATCTTTTCAGCAGCCGATCTGTTTCTTTTCAGGATTTTTTCAAACTGCTTTATTAGTTCCCACTCGTCATCAAACGCGCGAAGCGATCTTGTTTTGCGGGTAATTTCTTTTTTAGTGCCAAAAGGACGCCCTGCACCCTCTCTTTTTCCGCCACGCTTTCCTGTTTCATTTGTCATTTTTTTTCACTGCCTTCTTTAAAGCTACTATCGAAATAGCCATTGCGATTACTGAAATTAAAAGTGTTAGTTCTTGCATTTTTTGGATATGGACGATATAATTTTAGTAGACAACCCCCGTGAGGGGCTGAGAGCTTTCAGCCCTCAGAAAATATTCATTTTTTCGTTGAAGCCTTATACAGTATAACTGCTGTCAACAAGTTAATTAATGCTG